>SDBV01000410.1_pt1 | contig 61356 bp, 56 predicted proteins | sample 2277081 | NCBI WGS metagenome assembly SDBV01 (sample SAMN10402039, study PRJNA504765) | marine sediment metagenome | isolation source: marine sediment core GS10_PC15, 223 cmbsf | place: Arctic Ocean: Southern Knipovich Ridge | collected 2010
GAAGGCCTGGGCGTTGGAGATCGCGGCGGCGGTCTGATCCGCCACGAGGCGCAACCAGCTGCGGCTCTCGGTCGTAATCGGAAACGGGATTTTCAAGTATACCGCGATTACACCGAGCACCTCGCCGCGGTGAACCAGGGGCAGGCAGGAGAACCCCCTGACGTTGTCATTGCCCAGCATCTCCAGGCCCGGAAGCTCGGCAGGCGTCTCCTCGAGATCCGGAAAGCGCCGAGGCTGCCCGGTGGAGGCCACCTTGCCGATGAGATCGTGCCCGAGAGGTATCCTGGAGTGCGCGCCCTCGGTGCTTCGAAGCATGTCCGACTTGCCCGGCAGGTTGCCCGCGCTGGCAACGAGGTGCAGACATGACTGTCTGTCGAAACACTCGTCGAAAAAAGCGCACACGGCGCAGTTGTCCGAGGGGAGAACGAGCCATATCCTCGCCAGGCTCAGATGAGGTCTCCGGGCGAAGCGCCGCACGATTAGCGCAAGCAGGTTTTCGAGGGATCTCTCTTGCGGCATCTCGACAAGCAGGTCCATCAGGCTCTCGAACTCGGGTTCATATGATTTTGAAACCGGCATGACGCCATTGTACAACTAATTCTCGTTGCCCAGGCACGTTTTTTCGTTTTTGTAACTATTTTTCGTTGCCGAGAATCCTGCCTGGCATGCTCCAAAAACCGTTGTATTTCAGAAGCTTGTAGATTCATCAGCAACGGCATGATATTTGCTTGGTAAGATTGTCGTTGTTCAATTTGGAGAAGGAGATTTCAAAAATGACCCGTACAGGAAAATATTTGACGGCGATGGCTCTGGTATCGGGACTGTTCGCATTGGCGGCCGGGCAGGTGTTAGCGGATCACTCGGTGGGCGACGATGCAACCTTGTTCCAGAGCATCGACGAGGACATGGAGCCGGTGGACATGGCTGACATGATTGACGGCAAGCCGCTGGTGCTGGTTGTCAGCTCGGCCTCGTGACAACCTGGATATCTCAACTTCCAGGTTCTGGAAGACTCCTATCAGGTATACAAGGACAGCGTTAACTACGTGTGGGTATACGGCTGGGAAGCGCACCCCTCGGAGGATCCGTTCCCGGGCACGGAATCAGCCGACCTCGGCTGGGACCATCCGTATAGCATCACCACCTCCATGGAGGAGCGGGCCCAGAGGGCAAAGTGGCTGAAGACGGACCCGGAACCGGACCTGGAGATTCCCACGATGATCGATTACATCAACGATTCGCCAAACGCGAACAACGCCATCAAGTACGCGTACCTGGGCGGCGGTTTCTACTCGGGTTTCGTGATCGATTGCGACGGAAAGGTCATCAAGAAGGTGGACTGGGGCTGGTACGACGACGGAAGCGACTGGATGAGCCTGCCCCTCGAGCACATCGACGTGCTCCACAGTTTCCTGGACGACTACCTCGACGATCCACCGGAGTGTTTCGTTCCGGCCGCCGGGGACACGGACAGCGATGCCGACGGAGGCAGCGACAGCGGTTCCATAGACAATGCCGACGGGGACGAGTCCTGTGGTTGCTCGACAGTGGGCTCTTCGTCGACCGGATTGGCCCGGCTGGTCCTGTCACTATTCGTGTAGGAGAAAGCGATGTTCTTCAATTGGATACACATTGGAACGCTGCTCGCTGTGTTGTTGCTCGGCGCGGCTTGCGGAGACGACAACGACGGCGCGGGCGAAGATACTGATGCAGGCACGGACGGAGATACCGACGGAGATACCGACGGAGACACGGACAGCGACACGGACAGCGACACGGACAGCGACACGGACTCGGACGGAGATCCGGCCCATCCGGTGGACGACTCTCACCCCGGCTGGATGAACCCGGGCTGCTGGAACGATTGCCACTCCGCGGATCCACCGAGTCACGCGGCCAATCTCCCCCCGGCTCTCTGCGTCGCGTGTCACGGCACAAACGGCGCGCCTGTCCCGCCCGAAATCCCCGCACACGACTCTCCATCCGGCTGCGATTGCCACGACGGGGATCTCGCGGCATCCGGACACCTCCCCGGGGAACAGTTTGCGGATCAATCGGACTGCGAGAACTGCCACTCGTTGTAGATTCTGGTTCCCCAACCCACTTGACGGCTCTCCTCACCCCGGACAAACTCCTTCTCATGTCGAATATACAAGAGCTCTTGAGGAAGTTGCCGAAGATCGATGCTCTACTCGAGAGCGAAGAAGCGGTCCGCCACATCAAGGCACTGGGCAGAGCGGCGGTGGTTGATATCTGCCGCAAGGCCGTCGAGGAGGCCAAATCCCTGGCCGTCGACAAGGGCGAGGCGCCGGATATTTCGCGTATCGAGAGGAACATCGCCATCGCCTGCCGCGCCGGGCGGTCGAATATCCTCGGACGAGTGATAAACGGAACCGGCGTCATGCTCCATACCAACATGGGCCGCGCGCCCATAGGAAAGAAGTTATTCGAGGAGATCGCGCAGGCGATCAGCGGATACTGCAACCTGGAAATAAACGTGCTGGAGCGAAAGCGCGGCATCCGGGGCCCCGCGGTGTCGAGCCTGCTCGCACAGGCATGCGGCAGCGAGGACGCCATCGTCGTCAACAACAACGCGGCGGCGATGTTCCTCATCCTGCGCGAATTCGCGTCGGGCAAGAACGTCGTCATTTCCAGAGGAGAGCTGGTCCAGATCGGTGGAGGGTTTCGTATCCCGGACATACTCGAGAGCTCCGGAGCGATCCTTCGCGAGGTGGGCACGACAAACATCACGTCCATCGATGATTTCGCTCGCGCCCTGGACGCGGACACCGGACTGATCCTCAAGGTCCACCACTCCAACTTCAAAATGGAGGGCTTCGTACAAGTGCCGCAGGTCAAGGAACTCGCAGAGATCAGGAGGGACGGCGTCCTGATTGTCAGCGATCTCGGCACCGGGAACCTGGTCAGGACCATCTCGAACAAGCCCGTGAGCGAGCCCACCCCAATGGACATGCTGCGAGCGGGCGCCGATCTCGTCTGTTTCTCCTGCGACAAGCTGCTCGGCGGAGTCCAGGGCGGCGTCATCGCGGGAAGCGCCGAGCTGATCGCGCGCCTGAAGGAAAACCCGGCGATGCGGGTATTGAGGGTTGGAAAGATCACCTACGCGGCACTACAGGTGGTCCTGCGCCATCACCTCGCCGGCGAGCACGAAGCTGTCGTCTTGTGGGGCATGGCCGCCGCCGATCGCGATCGCGTCGCAAAACGCGCGCAGGATTTCATACAGGAACGCTCGCTCGATCCGTCACGCTTCGCGGTGGTTGACTCGATGGCCACGTTCGGCGGCGGCTCGACACCTGGGGAGGATATCCCCTCGGCTGCAATTCGGATCACATCCGACAAGACCCCCGACGAAGTTGCCCGCTGGTTCCAGAATGAAGAGCCCCCCGTAGTGGGAACGGTCAAGGAAGGCGCCTTTCAGATAGACTTCCGCACCGTCCTTCCGGAAGACGAAGACCCCCTGGCCGAGGCATTTAAGCGGTTCTCGAAAAGCGACTGAACCGGTTGATGCGCAAGCGCATAGCGCATAGGGCGCACAATGATATGTCATTCTTGACATAATAGATCATGGGCGACAAAGTTGCCCCTCCTGAAGGTATTATATCGTAAGATGAGGTGAGAGACAGCCGAATTTTCGGCTCAGGCCGGCTCAGGCCGCTAAAGAGAGCACGTGGGTGATTTTGAGGAAAACGTCTATGGGTGAGTATATCGGACTCGACGCCCACTCGGCAAGTTGCACGGTTGCCGTACTACCAGGAACCGGGGTCCCATCGCCCTTGTCGGAGTCGATGGTTTTGGCTCGTTCTCCAATCTCAAAAAAGAACCCCACCACTGAATGATCGATGATATAATCACATTACCTGAAACACTTTATTGCGGGGATCCACAATATGACCCATCACCAATTCCGCTGTTCCCTTTGCGCCATGGTGTTCACCACTGCAACGATTCTGACCGCCTGCGACGGGGACCAGAACGACGCAGACGCCGGTGTGGACTCGGGCCCTTCCGACACTGACACCGATTCCGACACTGACACCGATTCCGACACTGACACCGACGCCTCCATTTACCCCGACGCGGGACCCGTCTTTGCGCCCATGACGCTCTACGAGAGCGAGTGCGGGGGTATTGCAGATCTCCCCGATTGCCTCTTCTTCGTGAACGCGACCGCGGGAACGGGGGGAGACGGGCTGTCCTGGGCCACGGCCTTCGATGCGGTGCAGGAAGGTATCGACGCTGCTCACGCAGAGGCCTCGACCTCGGCGGACGCGGGTCTCACTCGTTGCCACGTCTGGGTGGCCGAAGGAACCTATGTGATTTACCAGAGCAACCGTTTCGACACGGTGGAGTTGAAGCCTGGAGTTAACCTTTACGGCGGATTCAACGGAACGGAAACCGCCTGCAACCAGAGGGACATCACCACGTTCGATACCGTTCTTACGGGGACCGACGGCACCAACTTCACCCTCAACGTGGTCAGCGGGTGCAATGACGCGGTCATCGACGGTTTCATCATTCGCGATGGCAAATCATGTTATTATGAGACGGCTCCGTGGAACCCCGTCTGTAAATGCGGCGCCGGAATGAGGAACGTTGGAGCGAGCCCCACTGTGGCCAACTGTATATTCCTCGACAACATCGCCACCATAATCGAATTACCCGCTGCCGGCGCAGGTATGTGCAACACGAACGGCGCGTCGCCGGTAGTCTACAAATGTGGTTTCATCGATAACTTCGGTGGGGGCATGTACAATGAATATTCCTGGCCGGTCATCTTTGAAAGTTACTTCATCGACAACTGTAGCAGTGATTCCGTTTCCGACCAGGGCACTTCAGGCGGAGCCATTAATAACCGGAACGCATCACCGCTCGTGGTCAACTCCGTCTTTCGGCTCAACTCGGCCTCGCGAGGAGGGGCAGTCTACAATTTCGATTCCGCCCCCACGTTCATCAATTGCGTATTCGAGGAAAATATAGCGGGTTACTGGGGCGGCGGGATGTCGAACGCGGGATCCTCGACTCCGGTCGTTGCCAATTGCTCATTCATGAACAACATGGGTTACGAAAACTGGGGCGGTTGCGCAGGCGCTGCTATCACCAACCTGGACAACGCTTCGTTTACAGCCCTGAACTCGGTGTTCGGCAACGGACCCAGGCAAATATCGAATTGCATGACGGAGGGCTTCGATCCCGACCCGAACTGCGAGACCAACAGCAGCGTCATCCACTGGGTCGACGGAGGGATCCCCTGCAACGGAACAGACAACCTGGAAACCGATCCTTCCATTGACAGCGACCTCGTCCCGATGACCGGTTCGGTCTGCATCGACTCGGGCGACAACAATCTTATGCCCAACGACATGTTCGACCTGGACGGCGACGGCGATTACAACGAAGCTTTCCCTTTCGATCTTGTGGGCAACCCACGCGTCCAGCACGGTTCAAGCTCCATGACCGTCGATCGCGGCGCCCTCGAGAGACCGGCCGACTGAACAAAAGAGAGCAATCGTCGGGGTCCGTCACCAGGCATCACTCGCTTCAATCCATATCTGCGCATGAGTCAGCATTCACTCGAGTGTCTGGGGTCGGACCCTCCCACATGCCACTAATAAGTGTTTAAAAACAGATATTTGTCGAATCTCGGGTTCGCCCCCAAATAATGACCCCCACTCCTTAGAAAAGGGGCGCTTTTAAAGGTTCATCCGGATCCAGCCGTGTTCAACGAACCTTCGGGTTACGTTGAATGGCTTGTTACCTCCCAAATTCGCGTTGCATGACAACTACTTACAAAGAGTTGTTGGCCCGGGCCAACAACTCTTCCGCCCAAATAATGACTCCCGCTCTTTATAAAAGGGGTCGCAAAATACGGTATCGAAACGTTCGAGTCAATCCTTTCGAGAACTCCGCGTTGCCGGCCGAGCCGCTCGCGGTCCGGTCAAAGCCGGGCCTCGATTCGGCGATACCGCCGTGTGTCGCCCTGAGACACTGAAAACTTTCGGCTGAATATCAATCCTTGATTCGAAAATTTCAAGCTTACTCGATCCACTGGCGGTTCCGGCGGCAAGCGGCGGCGGGCGCCGCAAGTTTCGCCGCATTTGACCGACAATTGAGCGCCGCATATCCCCTCCATAAAGGCATTTTACCCGGGATGCATCGCAGGCACAAATGTTGCTTTGCTGAGATCCTTTCCAGGAAAGGAAGTCTTCAATGGGATCGCGAATCCGCATGTTCGAGCCGGAGGTAGTTTACAACGTTTCGTTTGGGACAGTGGACAGACAGTTCCTGTTCTCGCCCAACCACCGGGAGGACAACCCGCTTTTGCACCGCTCTTGCCCCGCAAACGCGCTCGACCCTGCAAACGACATCATCCCCGTGCCGAGCACCATCAACATCATCGGCTCCAGCATCGGAAGAGCTCTGAAAGCCAATCCAGTGCGGCTTCACTCCTGCGAATCCAACTCCAATCACCTGCACAAAGGGTTCTCGGCCGATACAGAACACCTCGAGAACCTCGTCAAGTTCGAACAACACGCCAACTCCCTTATTGCCCGCGGAATGAACAAGATCCTCGAACGAGAGGGACACCTCCTCGGCGCCAGATATCGCATGGAGGCCTGTGTCAGCGACGAAACCGCAGAACAGAAGCTCTTCTACGCATTGACCAACGTCGTCAAAGACGGCCTGGTCGAGAAGGTGAGCCAGTCGCCCTTCTTCTCCACTTTCAAACACCAGGCCCACGGCAAACCCCTCGAATACTGGTACATCGACTGGGAGGGCTACTGGGAGGCCGGTGGCGACAGAAACAAACAACTGCGACCCAAGGATTTCCTCAAATGGGTCACCGTCGAAACCACCCCGCTGCCCGCATGGATGGACTTATCTGAACACCAGCGCCAGACGAGAGTCCGCAAAGGCGTTCGAGAGATCGAAGAAAAGGAGGCCGCGAAGCGCCGTGCCGACAACCGGACAGTGATCGGCGTCTCCGCTCTCTTCGAGCGCGATCCCCGAGACCGCCCCGAAAATCCCAGAAAGAGCGGAGCACAACCTCTTTGTCACGCCTCAACTCGAGAGGATTTCCTGTCCTACCGCGAGAAGTGGAACGACTTTCGCAACGATTTCATCAAGGCCTCGTGGGATTTCCGAAAAGGCTATTGGGAACGAGAATTCCCACCCGGATGTTACCGCCCTCCAACCATCCGCCTCTGCTCCAACGACGAGTTGTGAATCACCCCACAACCTGGTCGTTCTACGGATTCAAAGCCAAAGCATGAATTTAACGGACCGTTCCATTCCGAACCCGACAATCGCCGTCCGATCCTTTCAAATTAGTCGATCTCAAAGGTCACGAGACCCAAATCAGGTTTTCAAAGAGCACCCAAGACATCATTCGCCATGGGATGCGTTTGCTCTCGCCAAAATTCTACACCCCACCACTCAGACCTCAAGAAAATTTTCTGTGTCTCTGGGCGACATTTGGGGTGGCGCTTTACGAGTATGACTGCTATTTAGACGGTAGCGGATACAACGCCACGCGCATCGGAGACCTCGACGATAGCTCGGTTCAGATCAACGGCTATCTCTACAGCACCGGGACAGAAATCGACTGCGAACTGGATGGTTTCATGTGGTATTACCAGTGGATCGTCGTCCTGGACACGACGAGCGAGATTCGAACGTGCCTGGAACTCGCCGTGTTCCCACCTGCATGATGTTTGACGTAACGCCTCTATCCCAGGTTATCCACGACAACCTTTCCGACACATGCACGCCCGTTCCGGCGAGTTGTCCGTAGGGCATTTCTTGCCCATCGTGGCGCCTTTCTTAGAACACTGGTAGAATACTCCCACGTACAAAACGAAAGGCGGGTACAATGGGCGCGCCGAAAGAGGTAGGCTCGCCGTGCTTGAGATCTTTCGCCTACAAAAGCCTTCCAAACGGCGTAATTCGCAAAAATGCAGCAATTACAAGCTCTTGCGCGTGCGGAACGGGCTTTGCGGACCAACGCAACGGGCTTCTGCTCCAGCGCAGGCGGTTTGCGGGCTCCACAATGGACCTCTGCTCCAGCGCGAGGGGTTTGCGGACCAACACAATGGACCTCTGCTGGAAAAAGGGTGGATCGTGGGGACCACAATGGACCTCCGCTCCAGCGCGAGGGGTTTGCGGACCAACGCAATGGACCTCTGCTGGAAAAAGAGTGGATCGTGGGGGCCACAATGGACCTCCGCTCCGGCGCGAGGGGTTTGCGGACCACCGCAATGGACCTCTGCTGGAAAAATCAAGGACGCGACTTCAACACCTGTTTCAACTGGGAGAAGTCCTCCTTGCCGAACTCCCGGGTCGCGAGAAGGACCACAAAGTAGATCACCATCACCCCGACGCACTCGCCCAGGGTGACTACCTTGCTCATGACCGGCATGAAATGTCCCGCGCCGATGGCGACGCCCGCGGCCACCGCCACTCTCAGTATGCTGAGCCACGGCCAGAACGTGCCGAACTTCCGATGAACCATGACCCCGCATACCAGGAGCGCCGCGAACATGCCGATAGTCGTGCCCGCCGCCGCTGCGGGAAGAACCCCGGGACCGGAGCCGGCGAGGGTAACCAGCGTGAAAACAGAACCGATCATCACTGCCGTGCCGACCAGCACGACCGCCATGGCCCGCCACGGATGTCCCGCGCCGTTGAGGATGGAATTTCCGACCACCATCAGGCCGAAGGCGCATATCCCTATCGACAGGATTCGGAGCGCCGGAGCTCCGACCCCGTACTCGGGCTCGAACACGAGCGCCATGGCCTGTTCGGGAAGAGCCGCAAAGACCGTGGCCAGGGCCGTTACCAGCACGGCGGTGAATCGCAGGGTCTTGCGAACGTATACCCGGGCCTTCTCGTGGTCATTCATGGAGGTGACTTTGGAAATGAGGGGGAAGATGACGAACGCTATGGAGATGACCCCCTGGTACGGAATGAAGGCGAGCCTCTGAACGGCGTTGTATTGTCCGGATATGGCCAGATCGGGCACGAGCCCGGAGAGCACGTACAAATCGAGCATCATGACCAGATTGAGGACAAACGTGTAGAGGATGAGGATCCAGGCGAACCCCAGGTAACGCTTCGCCGGAAAATGATCTCCCCCCCTGACCCGTGACGCGAACCCCGCCAAAACTGCGATGACGCAGGCGGCTATCAGGAATCCCAGGACAGTGCCGAGGACCTCGAAGCCCGCGACGACGAACCCGATTATCAGGGCCGTCTTGAGGGTGGCGTAAACCACGTCGAAGAGCGCCTGACGGTTGAAGCGGCGAAGGCCGTTGAATGAACCGATGAACACCGCGTAACACGAGTAGGCGACGATGACCCCGGCGCTCAGCCTCATGAGATTGGCCAGTTCGGGGGCCTCGAACCAGTAATGCGCCAGCAAGCCGGAGACACCGGCATACACGGCCCCGAGGAGGACACCGATGCACCCCTGCACCAGGAGCGCCGTCTTGCGGATCGCGCCCGCCTGAGACTCATCGGCGCTGGTGAACCTGGAGACCGACTGGATTGTCCCGGTGATGATGCCGTTGTTGATGAAGGAAACACCGGTGAAGACGATGCCGTAAGCCCCGAAGAGAGCCAGACCCTTCTCGTCGTCTCCGCCCGCGGACCACTTGAACACCCGCGGCAGGATGAATATGAGCGCCCAACCCGTGAGCATGAACCAGACCTTGGCGAAGGTTATGTATATCACCCCGCGCCCCGCGGTTCTTACAACCGATTTTTCCTGCCCGGTCTCACTCATGCGGTGGACCCTACGAACATGAGCCCTCATGCGTCAAGAACGAAAAACAGACGTCAATTCAAACGAGATCTTTCAGCAAGGCGATGGCCGGCGCGACGCGTATCCCCTCATGGGTAACGTAGTCCTTCGTGCCCGTTGCCGTGATCTGCCATGAGTTCCGTGGCGAGATACGCTTGACCAGGTAGCGAAGGCTTCGATCTACCGATGAGTCGGACCACTTGCACTCAACGGCGAGCAACACCTCGCGCCGTTCAATCACGACGAAGTCAACCTCTCGCCCCGCAGTGTCCCTGAAGTAGCGAAGCTCCAGGTCCCGCCCCTGGGTATCCTGAATGAAGTGGACCCACTTGATCAGGTGCGCCGCAACCATGTTCTCGAAACGCTGCGAAGGATCGGCCGGCAGGGTCCAGTCGAAGTGATAGTGCTTTGCGGCCTTTTTTATGGCGCGGATACCCGGCGGGCCGAAAGGTGAAATTCGAAATATCGCGTACAGCCTCTCCATTGCCTGTATCCAGCGATCGACGGTCTTGTGGCTGACCTGAAGATCCTCGCGAAGGGAGTTGATCGACAGCGGCGATCCAACCAGATCGGGGAGCCTGATCATGAGCAGTTCGAGGTTGCCCAGATCCTGGATCCTCTCCAGATCCGTCACTTCGTCTCGGACAAGGCGGTTCCTGTAATCGCGGGACCATCTTCTGGCCTCCACCTCTGATCCGCCAAAGAAAGGCTCCGGGAAACCGCCCAGGTTGATCAGATCCGCGAGATCGGCGACCGTTCCCACACCCAGCTCGGCGACCGACAGCGGGTGCAACCGAAGCATGTGGTATCTTCCCTGAAGTGAATCGCCACCGCGCCTGAAAAGATCGAGCCGAGCACTCCCGGTTACCAGGATGCGTTGATTGTCCGACCTTCCGTCGTAGACCCCCTTGAGGTAGTTTCGCCACGATCGGTACTTGTGGATCTCGTCGAAAACCCACAAAGGAGATACCGGCATTTCCCCACGCAAGATGCGCTCCCTGTCCTTCGGAATATCCCAGTTGAGGTAACCTTTTTTCGCGTTCTTCAAACTCCTTGCCATGGTCGTCTTGCCCACTTGCCGTGGGCCGGCAACGAAAACCATCTTGCGGGCAAGGTCCTTGTCCACCTGATTTCGGAGATATCGTGTCAGTTGCTTCACAAGAAAATTTTATGACTTTTTTGGACACCTGTCAAAAATTTACGTGACTTTTTTGGACACCTGTCAAAATTTTACGTGCTCGCCGGTTTCTGACCTGGTAGCCAATCACCGTCAAAAAAAAGTGACTGGCACCACTCTTCAGAGCCGCACGGCGGTGACGTGGCCCACCTTTGAGTAGTCGAGAAGGCGCCGGTCCCTGGTGCCGAGGGTGAAGCCGTGGAGCCGGGCGGTGGCCACGAGCAGTCGGTCGACCGGATCCTCGTGCAGGCCGGGGGGGAGGTTGACCGCCTCGATACCGATGTCACCGGAGATTGGGATCTCGGTGATTCCCGGCCCGGCGAGGATTGCGTCGCGCCACTCGCCCACCGGATGCGCGAGTGCGATGCGCCCCTTGAAGCCGAGCATTGCCGTCTCCCAGAACGAGATCGCCGAGACCGCCAGCCCGTGCTTCGCGGCGATCCGGTCGATGTAACGGCGCGACTTGACCGGCAGTTTGCCGTACCCCTCGGCCAGCCAGATGAGGATGTGCGTGTCGAGGAGCAGTCTCACTCGGTCGCCTCCCAGACCACGTCCAGCGGCTCGACGATGTCCCCGTGGATGGTGATTCCGCCCTTTGCAAAGCCGAACAAGCTGATCGGCTCCTCGTCGTCCAGGGGCACGATCCTGGCGACGGGACGCCCGTGCTTTGTGATGACAACTGCGGCCCGTTTGTTCGCGATGTCGCTGATGATCTTGGAGCAATGTGCCTTGAGTTCGCTGGTGCTGATCGTGCTATTGTCCATACTGATAGACCTTGGTCTAAATGTTTTGTCCTATTTGTAAATATAGCTCGTTGAGCAGTGTGGGTCAAGGGGGGTACAGACCGGGTGCATAGAACAATGGTACCGTATTCGTCAGTCCTCCATCAGGACGTCGAACAACCACAATCCTCCCAAAATGAAGATCGTGTCGAAGATCAATATCAACTTGATGAAATCGGACGCGCCCGCAAAACCTTGACCGGCGAGCACGGCCTCCGTTGCCTTGACCGAGGCGATGAGCAGCGGGGCGATGAGCGGAAACAGGATAACACCCAGCAGGAGGTCTTTCATGCGAGTGCGAATGGTCATGGCGCCGAACAGGGCGCCTGCCGCCGCGTAACCCACCGTACCCGCAAGGAGGATGGGCGCGAGCATGTGAATGCTCGCCAGCAGGGGCGCGTGAAAGAACAGCTCGATGACCGGGATCAGCACAATCTCCACCACCACGAGAAACACCAGCAGACCGAGCATCTTCCCCATGTAGAGCGCCGCCCGTGGGACCGGGGTCATGAGGAGCGCGGTCCACACGCCGAAATCCCGCTCGCGCATGTATGTCCGCCCCAGAGCCAGGATCCCTGAAAAGGCCACCGCTATCCACAGTACGCCGCACGAGGCATCCACGCCGGGCATGGTGTTCAACCCGAACGCGAAGGCGGCGAGCACCACGACCAGGAGCGCGAACAAGCCGGTGGAAAGAATGATCTCACGGGTCCTCAACTCTACCCGGAGGTCCTTGACGAACACTACCCACACGGCGCGAAGGAAGCTCATGGCCCTTCCCCCTCCACCGCTTCGACGTAGATCTCCCGCCACCCCGCCGCGCTGTCCGGCGCGGGCCGATCCAACACGATCCGCCCGTTCTTGATCATCACCGCCCGATCGGCGACCTGCGCCGCGAGGTCCGGCTCATGGGTCACAAGCACCGCTATTCCGCCGGCCTTCCCGTGATCTCCAAGGACCGCTTCGATGTGCGCGATCGCCGAGCTGTCCAGCCCCGCAGCGGGCTCGTCCAGGAGCAGGAGACCCGGCGCGGAGATCAGAGCGCGGGCCAGTGCCACGCGCTGGAGTTGCCCTCTCGAAAGGACCCTCGTGGGGCGGTCGTCGAGGAATCCGCCCAACCCCAGACGCTCCCGCACTACCTCTACTTCCCGTCGCCCGTCCAGCCCGTAGAGCCCCGCAAACAGCATCAGGTTCTCGCGCCCGGTCATGTCGGGATAGACGAGCGGTTGATGGGACAGCAATCCGACAACACTCCTGGCCTCTGGATCCCCAAACCGAACCTCTTTCCCATCAAAGAGGACCTTCCCCCTCGTGGGGCGCATGGTCAGTGAGAGGATGGACAGGAGCGTGGACTTGCCCGCGCCGTTCCCACCCATGATTGCCACTACCTCGCCTGATTTTACGTCCAGATTGATCCGGTGAAGGGCGCGTACAGCACCGAACAACTTGGTGACCCCGTCCAATTTTACACTGGCGAGATCACGGATCATCCTTCACCACCGGTCTTCCCGTCATCGAGATCCGCGCCGGCCGCAGCTCTTCTTTTTCGCCCCAACAACCAGAGCACCAGCCCGGCGAGCAGAAACACCACGCACAGAGCAAAGGTGATCGCGCGCCGCACGCTCCCCGGATCGTCCTTGAGCCCGGTGAGGGTCACGGACAGATTCTTTTGCTCCATCTGCCGGCCCATGGCCACGAGGGCAGCGAGCCCGCTGGCCAGATCGGTCAGCGCGGCTTTGCCGAATCCCTTTGCTACCAGACGTGCGTTGTTCACGGTCCAGGTGGAAATGATCTGACCGGATTCGACCGGCGACGAGAGTCTTTGCTCCAAAACAACCGACTCCCCGACGATGCGCAATTCGAACTTCAGCGCCACGTCCATCCCACCGGGAAGGATCGGAGTGTGCACCCTGAAACCATCTGCTTCGATCTTCGTGTCGGGCCGTTCGTTTTTTTCACCGGTGATCCCGGGGGCCATGGCATTGTCAGGAAATGGAATGAAGTACCCGGACGGTGTCCAGAACTTCTTTCCGTTGCCGCTCGCGAGGGTGAGTACCTCCGAAACCAGGACGCGATCCCCTTTTCGACTCAGCACTATGTGAAGATGGCTGATCTTTACGTGAGCGGGATTGTCAGTGGTTTCGAGAGGTTTTGCAGGCGGTGACCCGACCTTTGCGTTCCCGAGATCGGTAACATCAATATTACCCGCGTCTCCGTCCGACGATCCCGCGTCAGGTATCCCCACGGCACACCACACCGCAAGGAACGCAACCTGGAATGCAACCGCGATCATCGTCCCCCCCCGTCCCGCACGAACCCGCTGAGCGCACCGGCGAACTGGTGGATCGCCGCAAGTAGAGTCAGCGCGCCCACGACCGCGATGGCTGCGGGCAGGTTCTTGACAAGGCCGGCCACGAGGGCCGCCACTATAACCGTACCGATGACCACCACCGCTCCGGCGTACCGGGAGCGGGTCTCCCGTTTCATCTCCAGGACTGCCAGGAAGACGCCGGGCCTGATGAAAGCCACGAGCGTTCCCAAAACCAGCAGCACGCCGCCCAACCATATCCAGATGACCAGGGGGTTCACGACGGCCCTGATCACCGCCCTCCCCCGTTTCTCGTCTGTCTCGCCCAGAATGAGAAACAAATCCCCGGCCAGATCGGTCTCAATCACCACCTCGCTGGTGGGCTGTCCCGGGTGAGAGTGGTAGACGAACCGAGCCGGTGAGAGCACACCCATGGTCTTGCCCCCCGGATCCCGTATCTCGAGATCGGCGAAGACCGCCTTGCGCTCGAAATCCCTGTCCCAGCGCAGGCCGATGAAACCGACCCTGTACCCGGCGATGTTCAGGTGGTCGCCCGGCCCCATCGAGCCCTGGGCCTCCTGCGTGAATCCGCTTCCCGTGAAGCCGACGAACATGAGAACCATGGCGAGATGCACAAGCTGTCCACCGAACCTTCGCCGGATGCGCCCGGGCGTATGACCGGCCTTTCCCGACTCCAGGATCGTGAGCCGAAAAGACCGCGCGAGACTGGCGACGACCAGCGCGACGAGGCCGATGGAGATAGCCGGCGCGAAGGACATGGGCCCCCCCAGGTCCGGTCGCCACGAGCCGAAGAACACGCTACCGGTTCCCGCGAGAACACCCACGAACACCGGCAATGCAAATTGCCCGAAGGACTCGTTCGGCTTTTGTCCGCGCCATCCCATGATCGCGCACATCCCCATCAGGCCGAGCACAACCAGCCCGATGGGCACCATCCACCGATTGAAAAAGGCCGGCGTCAACGTGATCTTCTCCCCGGAGAACAGCTCGGAGAAAAGTGGCATCATGGTGGCGATCAAGACGAACACGGTGGCGGCCAGGAACACCCAGTTGCCCACGAGCAACGTCCACTCGCGAGACAACATGGAGGAGATGGATCTCCTTGGCGCCAGCGCGAACATACGCACGAAGATCAGGGCTAACGGAAGTGCGCCGGAAGCGACCATGAGCCCCAGAAAGTACGGCCCGGTGGTGGCTCCGGCGAAGGCGTGCACCGATTCGATGACACCGGAACGCGTCAGGAACGTGCCGAAGATGATCAACTGGAAGGTGAAGACCAGAAGCAGGATGTTCCAGCGGCGCATTATTCCCCGACGCTCCTCGGCCATGGACGAGTGAACCAGGGCCGTCGCCGTCAGCCACGGCATGAACGAAGCGTTCTCCACCGGATCCCACCCCCAGTATCCGCCCCACCCCAGCTCCTCGTATGCCCATACCATGCCCAAAATATTGCCGATGCTCAGAAACATCCAGGCGAACAGGATCCAGGGACGTTGGGCGGCAAGCCATCCGCTGTCCAGGTTGCCGTCCACCAGGGCCGCCAGCCCAAACGCCATGGGGATGGAGAATCCCACAAAACCCAAGAAAAGCGTCGGCGGGTGAAACACCATGTAAAAATTCCGCAAGAGGGGATTCAGACCCACACCGTGAGACGCCGAGGTTCCCAACGGATCGAACGGGTTGGAGTGAAAGAGCACCAGCAGGAGAAAGAACACCTGGATTGCGGCCAGGAAGCCGAACGCCACCGGCGCCCCGGTCGTCTTCCGCTTGCCGAGCCACACTGCCGCGGCAGCCGTGTACCAGGTCTGGAGCACCGCCCAGAGAGCCAGGGAGCCCTGCTGCCCACCCCATAGGGCCGTTAAGAGAAAACCACGGGACATGGTTCGATCCGCGTAGTCTCGCACGTACTCCACCCGGTAGTCATGGACGACCAGCAAGAAGATAATCGCGATGAGCACCAGGCCGCCCGACGCAGCAGCCGCCACGAAAAGGCGCTTGCTGACGTCATAGAATCTACGCTCGTTCCCACGCGCCAGGCACAGTGCTCCCCCTGCCGCAGAAAGCACGGCGGCAACACAGAGCATCAATTCTCCGAACGAAGCCATCCCGGTCTTTTATCCGACTTCCCGGTGCCTTGTCAGGTGAAATTTGACGAGTTGCAGGGATCGACCTCCAGACGGCGGAACTGCTCTATTATCAGGACGGATACGGGAGCGGACCGCAGGGATCCATCTCATTTATCCAGCAGGCCAATCAGTAGCACCGTACTTGATTTCTATGGGCTGGTTTTTTTCTTCCGACGCTTCGGGGCGCACATGTCGGGCTTGCGCGGGATGTTGTCCGTCGGTTTCCTCACCAGATCCGCAAGGGTCATCCCCGAAAGAACTTCTAACATCGCGTCGTTCAGCTGCCTCCACATGTCCCGCGTTTCGCATATATCGACCCGACCGCAGACTGTCTCGTCGTTCAGGCAATCCACGATAGAGAGCTTTCCTTCCAACGCGGCGTAGATCTCATTCACACCGATGTCACCGGGATCTTTCGCCAGCATGAATCCCCCCTTTGCACCGCGCACGGCCCTCACCAGCCCCGCGCCCTTGAGCGCGGTCAAGATGGCGTGCAGGTATTTCCTGGAAATCTCCTGGCGCTTCGTGATGGCGCTCATCATCAGGGGTCCGTTGTTGTATATTCGAGCGAGCTCGACCATCGCCCGCAGCCCGTATCTCCCTTTTGTCGACAGCTTCAACATTGTAGAACCATCTTCTTTCAAAGCCGGCCGCCATCATCTTCCCCTTCCACTCGAACGGGAAGCCTGCCCGCCGAAGCCTTGGCGAAGGAGGGGCCGGGATGGGGGTAAAGTGATAATACTTGGTAGACATTTATTGGCAGCTTGTCAAATTGCGATTCCAGTCAATCCAACCACCGCATACCTGCGTCTAAAAAGCGCCTGTCCTGAGAAGACAAAGTCCACAAAAGCTATATGATAACAACCCGAACAAGACAACCAGGCCTGAGGAGCATATGAGAATAGCATCCTGGAACGTCAACGGCATTCGCGCGGCCCTGAAGAAGGGCTTTTACGACTGGCTCTACGACTTCGACGCCGACATCGTCTGTCTTCAGGAGATAAGGGCCACTCCGGATCAAGTGGAATTCGAGCCCGAGGGCTATCGAGTACACTGGAATCCAGCGCAAAAAAAAGGCTACTCGGGAACGGCGATACTCTCAAAGGTCGAATTCGAAAGCGTCGCCCCGGGCATGGGGAAAAAGCAGCACGACACGGAAGGTCGGCTCATCACCGCCGAACTCGAAGACTATTACCTTGTAACGGTCTATACTCCGAACTCGCAGCGGGGGCTGACCCGCCTCGAATACCGCACAACGAAATGGGACGTGGATTTCAGGAATCACCTCGAAAAGCTGGAGAAGAAGAAGCCGGTCGTCTTCTGCGGCGACCTCAACGTTGCTCACGAGGAGATCGATCTGGCCAACCCCAAGTCAAACCACAAGAACGCCGGCTTCACCGACGAGGAGCGCGCCACTTTCGACAAACTCCAAAAAGCGGGGTTCATCGACACTTTTCGACATCTGTGCAAGGAGGGAGGCCACTACACATGGTGGAGCAACTTCGCGAACTCCAGGGAGCGGAACGTGGGCTGGCGCATCGACTATTTCTGTATCTCAAAGGTGCTTGAGCCACGGCTACGGGTTTCCGAGATCCACCCCGACGTCATGGGATCGGATCACTGTCCTATTTCGATGATCATCGATTGAGAATTGAAACAGGGCTTGTCTGATCACGAGATAAGTGTAAAATTCACGCGACAATAACGCATGGACAAGGAGGATCACAATGAAACGAGTCGTGTTGTTTGTTCTTACTGCCTCAATGCTGGTTTTCGTGGCCTGCGGCGAACAGAAAGTCGAGCAAAAGGCGGACGAACCGGTGGCGAGGACGGGCGAGGTGAAACCCGACGAGGCAAAACCCGCTGAGCCCAAACCAGACGAGGCAAAACCCGCCGAGCCCAAGCCGGACGAGGCAAAGCCCGCCGAGGGGGCTGCGGCGGAACCCGTGGTTGACGACGTGCTCACCCTGGCGATAGAGGGCGGGAAGAAACCCCCGTTCAAGTTCTCCCACAAGGCCCATACGGGATTCGATGCCGTCGGCGGCAAGTGCGGCGTTTGCCATCACATGGCGGGAGAAGACAAGGCCGGCATCAAGGGTTGTATGTCCGAGGGTTGCCACGACAGCAAGACCGTGGGCGTGCTCATCCCCAAGGATGCCTTCCACAAGACCTGCAAGGACGGCTGTCACAAGGACCAGCTCAAGGCCGACAAGGACAACGAGAAACTCAAGGCAATCAAGAGCTGCAAGGGTTGCCACAAGAGTTAAGCGTCGAAGAACGGATGCGGGCCGTTGACCTTCACGATTGACGTCTGACGTGTCCGCCTTCGCTCGCCAACGCGAGCTTCGGCGAGATCTTCGACTTCCAACTTCAAATTTAATGGAGGTTTCTGGTAGACGCCCCTACTTGTCCTTCTTCCATTTTTCCTTGGCGGCCTTGGCGGCGTCCTTGGCGGCTTTCTCGGCGGCCTTGGCGGCGTCCTTGGCGGCTTTCTCGGCCTCCTTGGCGGCGTCTTTGGCGGAATCCTCGGCCTTCTTGGCCGTATCCTTGGCCTCCTTCGTGGCCTCCTTGCCGGCGTCCTTGGCCTCCTTGGCCTCCTTCTTGGTCTCCGAGGCGGCCTTCTTCGCCTCATCGGCGGCCTTCTTGGCGGCGTCCTTGGCCTCTTTCGCAGCCTTCTTGGCGGCGTCCGCAGCTTCCTTGGCGGCCTTCTTGGCGGCCTCGTGGGCCTCCTTGGCCTGCTTCTTGGCAGCTTCCTTGGCCTTCTTGGCGGCTTCCGCGGCCTGTTCCGAGGCCTTCTTGGCGGCTTCCTTGGCGGCCTTGGCGGCTTCCATGGCGGCTTCGATGGCGGCTTCCTTCTCGCTCTTGGCGGGTTCCTTCTCCGCCACCTCCTCGTCCTTGACGGCTTCCTTCTCAGCCCTCTTCTCCACCTTGTCGTCCTTGACCGCTGCCGGCCTGGCCTTGCGTTCCTTCACGGAATCATCACTGGATTCCACTTTGTGATGATGGACCACACAACCGGTCAACCAGATGGCTGCCAGGACAAATGCTGCTCCATTCAAGAAGTTTCTCATTTCGATTCTCCTTTGTTTTTCAAAATATTGCACACAAGTACAACAAACAAAAACGGACTGCCAAATAGATTGACGTTTTCAAACCGGGTACATTCTACTTCAAGGCGTACAATCTGCCATATAGTATTCTCGAGGAGGCTTTAAGGATGAAGATATCCACACACTATGACGGAAAGATGCGGTTCACGAGCGGCGAGGATGTCTCCCGTGTGGTGATGGACGCCAACCAGTTGGTGGGCGGACTAGGCGAGGCCCCCTCCCCCAAGAAGATGGTCCTGTACGGACTCGCCGGATGCACGGGAATGGACGTGGCTTCCATCCTCAAGAAGAAGAAGGTGGATTACGACAACTTCTCCATTGAGGTAGAGGCGAACGAGACCAAGGCCCATCCCAAGGTCTTCAAGGAGATCAGGTTGGTCTTCCGGTTCACCGCCGCCCCCGAGGACCGCACCCACATCGAACGCGCCATCGAGCTTTCCAGTGGGCAGTTCTGCGGTGTTTCTGAAATGCTTGGCAAGACCGCAAGCATCACATGGGAGCTGGAGATCACGCCTATTACTGAGTGAAGAGGAAGCCGGACGGGAACGAGAATCTAGCCGGAGGGGGTGGCGGTCGCTTCGATGGGTTCCGTCTTGGGGGGAGCGCCGAAGCGGGTCATGAAGGCGGCGCCGGCCGCCACGAAGGACACGCCCATCAGTATCACCGTCCCCACCATCGGGATGAGGCTGACTATAAAGAACAGCACTGTTCCGATGGCCAGCGCGCCCACCGGTGATTTGCGCCCCTTGAAGATCGGGATCCGGTCACCCAACCACGTCAGGAACGCCGTCAGCCCGACCATGATGAACGCGAGCAACGCCAGCAGCAAGAAGGGGATCAACGGGATCCCTATGATCGTCACGCCGAACAGTATGCACAGGGGCACGGCGGCCAGGAACATGATCATGCCTGTCAGAGCCGACTTGCCCGGTCGCCTTGTCAGGTACTCCCGTACCCGCGCATACCTGTCAGGCATGAAGGTCAGAATGAGGATACCCATGACCAGCAACACCGCCACACGCATCATCTTGCCCAATATGACGAGCAACACCACGGCCGCCCCGAACTTGCCCTCGTCCATGAAACCGAGGGCAAACTTGGAAACGACACTCCCGATAGGCCCGCCTATCCCAACCCGATCTCCGTGCAGCGTGGCGCCGGGCTGCACATCCACGGTACCGCCCACCGCGACCGCGTTGCCCTCCACCAGCGCGCCGGGCTCCAGGGTCACCGAACCGCCCACAGCAACCGCGTCGTCGTGAACAACGCCGGCGATTGTGAGGGAACCGCCGACAACCACCGCCTCGTCGACCTCCTCCTCCGCCTCGATCCGAAGGGACTTGCCTACCTGGACACGCTCTTTTCGGTCCCCGTGTTTCCCGTGCCGCTTGTCGCGCCTCTTTTTCAGCTTCTTCTCTATCTTCCGCTTGATCTTTTTCCTTATGCTCAACCCCGTCTCGTCCGGATCTATCTCGTCAACGGGGTCCTCTATCTCCTCTCCTCGCTCCCGCACAGCTCCCTGATCCGCCTCCTCATCGGGGGCAGACGTCTTCGCCGCCGTAACGAGCGCCGGCTTCGCGGCTTCCACAGGCGCCGGTGAAGGGGTGACAAACAGGACGCTCCCCTTCAACTCCGCGTCCAGGTTTCCCGCCCGCAGCAGGATCTCCAGTACGTCGGGCGCCGGATGCTTTTTTAGCTGGAGCGTGATTTGCTTGCCGGCGACGGCCGTGTCGGTGATCACGAGCCCCCATCCGAGTTGCCTCGTCATCACCTGCAACGCCTGCGCGACCGTGCCGTCTTCCAGACTGACGGTCACTTTCCTGAGCTTCCTGGGCCACTCACCCTTGAACCTCGTATTGCCCGAATCGGACGGGGAGTCCTCGATCTGAGGCGCCCCGCCGATCGGACCTGCCGGCTGATCCTCGGCAGATGAAGCCGCCGAAAACAGCAACACCGATCCCAAAATGGAGAGCACGAAACCAATTTTTCTGTTGTTCTTTTTCATTAGTCCTCCCAAAAAATTACCACTCGCTGTTTCCATCGGGCCATACGGGCTGCTCGGCGAAATATTTCGTTACGGTCTTGCTTTTTCCCAACCAGAAGAGCAGCGAGCAGATGGCGATGCTCAAAACGCAGAATGCCGCCACGGCAATGGCAGCGGCCAGAGGCAGCGTACCCGCCACCGTGACCAGCACGTCGAGAGCCGTGGCCAGATCTCCGACGAGCGCCGCCATGTATCCGAGTATGGGACCGGTTTGCACCGCCATCAGCACAACTACGGGCACCGCAACCACGGCCAAAGCGGCCAGCCCCATCAGTATCTGCCGGGTGCTCCTGGCCCTGTTCGCCTTTTTGAACCTGCACTCGAGATTCCCGACAAACTCCGGCGGGACCTGCGCCTGCTCGAACCCGTCCAGGGCTTCCGTCAGGCGACGCTCCTCATCGAGCATCAAGGCGCACAGCGCGCAGGATTCCAGGTGTTCCGCCTCTCCGTTCTGAGGCGTGGCAGCCGGGTCGAGGGCTAACTCCATGATGCGCATTTCGTCGATATGTTTCATTCTTTCCCTCCAATACTCGAGGCGGCCGGACGCTCCCCGTCACCGATCTTGCCTCGCATCAACTTCCGCAATCCGGCCCTTCCACGGTGCAACCAGGTCATGACTGTTCCGATGGGAGCTTCCATCACATCGGACATTTCGCGATAGGACAGCCCGTCGAAATGGTACAGGGCGATCGCCTCTCGATGGCGGTCGGGCAGATCATCCATGAACCCGGCGAGCATGCCTATTTCCTGCCTCGCGGAGATTTCGCGCTCCACATCACTATTCGAATCCACCGCCTCCAGGGAGCCGTCCACCGAGACCTGCTCCCTCTTGCGGATCCGGATCCGGTCTATGCAGAGCCTTCGTGCGATTGTGAACAACCAGGGCAGAACCGCGCGATCCCGCTGGAAGCTCTCCCGATGAAGGAACGCCCTCAGGAAGGTGTCCTGCGCCGCGTCCTGAGCGTCCGAATCCCACAGATAGCGCAGACACAGGTTGTAGACCGGTTGTCTGTACAGCCCGACGATCTTTCCGAACGCCTTGCTGTCACCGGCGAAGGCGCGGTGAATCAGCACCGATTCCCCGTCGTTGACCCCATCCCGGCCGACTTTCACAATCCGACGCTCGCCTGGTCCGTTTTCGGTCTGCAAGGTTACTCCGTGGTCGTAACGGGTCATGGAACCCTCGCCTCAACGTACGACTTATCACGAGGTTTATTTCAGATTTTTTCAACCCCATCCCGGCCTTCCCCTGCGAGGGGAAGGGGAAGATGATGGAGGCCAGCTTTGACCGGTTAGGGCCGTTCGAAGGCGCCGATATCCACTGCGCCGTCATCCGGGCGGGTTTCGCCAGATTGATGAACCGTGTACTGACAGTTTACGGCCGGCGAAGGCGCCTCGATGCTACCGGCGGTACCGATGCACCCGGATCCCGATCCGAGTGTAAAATCCTGCCCGCCGAGATCTTCGAAACCAGGGTCGGTTCCCTCCACGTTGCCCGAGTCGGTGACCGTTCCTCCGGACATGGATGACTCGTGTGTGTCGGTCCACCCGGTGGGAAGCCAGTTGTTCTGCAGCACCGTGTTGCCCGTCCCGCTGCAGATGGCCATGTAGGCTCCGCCCGCGGTTCCGAAGATTATGTTGTTGCGCACGTCGGCATCCACGTCGTTGGTGGAGAGACGAAACAGGGTGGTGTTGCCGGACCGCGTTGAGATCAACGTGTTGTTGTTGAAATAGAGGGTCCCGCTCCGATACATGGAGGTGTCACCGCCGTCGCCGCCGTAGTGAACGATCTGGCTGTTTCCCGCGCCGTCCGGCTCGATCAGCACGTTGCCGTAGACGAACGTCTCGTCGTATGAGGGGTCGTTTACAAAATCGGCGTAATCGCTCTCCACCAGATCGAGCTGTCTGTTCCCCGACTCGAGCCAGTTGTACCGGATCACCGTTCCCGCCGAGCGATCCTTGAGGTTGTTTCCCAGACAGTCGGTGCGAAGCGGACCGTAGTGATTGTACTGAAAGATGATCCCAAAGCTCTCCGTGTAGCTGTTGTGCTCGTAGATGCTGCTCTCAATACCGTTGTCGTAGACGTGATTGCCCGAGATCAACACATCCGAGGTCCCGTGCCCGGAGAAAATCCCGTTTCCCGAGTCGTGGATAATGCAGTTGCGCACGGTAATTCGCTCGCCCACCTCGATGTGGATCGACGCCGCGTTTGAAGCGTATGTATCGGTGCTCCCACTTTCGTCCGTGAACTGGTACGGAGGCCGTGCGCTGCGAATATCCAGGTTCTCCACAGTGATGTACGCAGGCACCAGACTGTCGGACGGAAGGTTCGAACCTCCTATCTTGATGACCGATCGCTCCTCGTTCCAGTAGTTCAGTTCCAGCCTGGTTGTCGCATCCTCGCCCGTGATCACAGGGAGTTGGTCTCCGTCCGGTATACCACGCACGACCAGGGGATCGGCGGCGGTGGCCACCGTGTTGATAACCCATTTCGCCGCGTAGGGCGTGGGTCGATAATGAATCCGAACGATGGTGCCCGGCTCCAGACTCTCCCACGGCACCTCCCCGGGCTCGGCGTAGGTGTGGCCCGGCCCCACGTCATATTCGTAAGTGAACTGACTGTCCGGAATCTCCTCGTCGGGTCCACATTCCCCGTCGGAATCCGTGTCGGAATCCGTGTCCGTGTCGCCGTCCGTGTCACCATCCGTGTCAGCGTCCGTATCACCGTCCGTGTCGCCATCTGTATCCGTATCGGCGCTACCCGATCCTCCGTTGCTGTCACAGCACCATACTCCTGCCGCTCCCAGTGCAAGCCATGTGGAAATGACGATCAACCTTACCGCTCTCATTGTTTCCTCCGAATTTGTCTTGTTTGTTCCAGGCTATCACAACCCGTGGCGATGCGGTTTTGTATTTGCCACGTTTGCGTCGGGGACGTAGAATTCATCATCAAGGGGAAGTTGATGGAAGCCGGCATTAATGACAGAATAATATTCTGAGTTACCTTGTCTAAAGAGCAAATGAAGCCTTGTACTGAATCCATACTGCGCACTTGGAGAATACCGAGGGCGCTCCTCATACCCTCCATTCTCATTGGCCTTGCGCTCGTTTCCGGTATTGTGGCGGCCATCGAGTTCTCCGACGCGGAGTTGGCGGAACTCAAGGCCGGCAACACCATCCACCGGGAGTTACCCACCTCCGGGACGAAGGGCTTCTACGGAGGGTCCGGATGGGCCGTTGTGGACGCTCCGGCGGATGTGATCTGGAAAGTGCTGGTGGATTGGGACGCGTATACCAAGGTTTTTCCCAACACAACCGAAGCAACCGAGCTTTCCCGCAAGGGCGAGAAGTCTCTGGTGAGATTCAAGCTCGGGCACCCGCTGGTATCGCTCACCTACCACGTCGAGTTGGAGCGCAAGACCGAGAAGAAGATCCTGTCGTTCAGACTCGTCAAGGACATGCCGAACGATGTCAATTCCATCCGGGGATACTGGCGCCTCTTTCCACAGAAGAGCGGTCGCACCCTCATAGCCTATGTGGTCGCCGTCAAGGTTCCCATGGGACTTGTCAACCTCGCGGGTCCGGACCTGGAGCGTAAGTCGGTAACGGCCTTGCTTCGCATTCCCGGCGATATCAAGATCTGGGTTGAGGGCCCGAACGGCAAGAAATACCGATAGCTCTTCCTACCTGAACAACAGGTTTCCCCACTCGGCGAAGACCGGCACGAGCACGAGCGACACAACACTCATGAGCTTGATGAGGATATTGAGGGACGGCCCCGCCGTATCCTTGAAGGGATCGCCGACCGTGTCGCCCACAACGGAGGCCTTGTGGGTTTCGGAGCCCTTGCCGCCGAACGCGCCGCCCTCGATGTGCTTCTTGGCGTTGTCCCAGGCGCCGCCCGCGTTTGACATGAACAGGGCCATCAACACACCGCAGACGGTCACACCCGCGAGCAGACCGCCTAGGGCGTTGATGCTCAGCATACCCATGGCCACGGGCACGAGCACCGCGATGAGTCCGGGAGCTATCATCTCCCTGATGGCCGCCGACGTGGAGATGTCCACGCACTTGGCATAATCGGCCTTGGCCTTGCCCTCCATGAGACCGTCGATGTCCCTGAACTGTCGTCGGACCTCCTCGATCATGGCCTGGGCCGCGCGACCCACGGCGTTCATGGCGAAAGAACTGAACAGGAAGGGCATCATGCCGCCCACGAAGAGACCGGCCATGACCCACGGGTCGGAGATGTTGAGCGAAAGCTCGATCCCGCGCACCTCGAGCTGTACCCTGAATGCTGCAAACAGGGCCAGGGCCGTGAGCGCCGCCGAGCCGATGGCGAATCCCTTGCCGATGGCGGCTGTCGTGTTGCCCACGGCGTCGAGCTTGTCCGTGCGCCGGCGCACCTCAGGAGGTAGCCCGCTCATCTCGGCGATGCCTCCCGCGTTGTCGGCCACCGGGCCGTACGCGTCCACCGCCAGCTGGATACCGGTGGTGGAAAGCATACCCAGAGCTCCGATTGCGATTCCATACAGACCCGCGAAGTAGTGGGCCAGGATGATCGTCGCCGCGATGATCATCACGGGCCAGGTTGTGGAAACCATCCCCACGGCCAGACCCTTGATGATGTTGGTGGCGGCGCCCGTCTGCGAAGCGGCGGAGATGGACCGGGCCGGTTTTTTACCCTCGGCTGTGAAGTACTCGGTTATCATGCCGATCATCACGCCCGCGACGAGACCTATCACCGTGGCCAGGGCTATACCCCACCAGTGATATGTGACCTCCGAAGCCTTGCCCGGGTTGACGGTGAACTGCTCGGGGATCATGTGCTTGATGAGGAAGATTGTCAGGACGGCCATGAGGCCCGCAGTGAGGAAGGTACCCATATTGAGCGCTTTCTGAGGGTTGCCTCCTTCCTTTGTGCGCACGAAGAACGTTCCGATGATGGACAGCACGATACCGGCGCCCGCGATGATCAACGGCAACATGATTGCGTTGTGCTTCATCTCCTCGCCACCGGCCTCCTGGATCGCCGGGATCCACATGGCTCCGAGCACCATGGCGCCGATGATGGAGCCCACGTAGGACTCGAACAGGTCGGCGCCCATTCCGGCCACGTCGCCCACGTTGTCGCCCACGTTGTCGGCGATGGTCGCGGGGTTTCGCGGATCGTCCTCGGGAATTCCGGCCTCCACCTTGCCCACCAGGTCGGCGCCCACATCGGCCGCCTTGGTGTAAATGCCGCCACCAACCCGGGCGAACAGGGCGATGGAACTGGCGCCCAGGGAGAAACCGGTGATTGTATTGAGAACAACCATGGTTTCGTCACCGGTGAAGCTCCACAGATTGGTGTAGAGGATCATAAGGAGGCCCAGGCCCAGTGTGGCCAGGCCCACAACGCTCATGCCCATGACGGCGCCGCCGCCGAAAGCAATGGCGAGCGCCTCGTTGAGACTATTCCGGGCCGCAGCAGTTGTACGTACATTTGCGGCGGTCGCCACACGCATCCCGAAGAACCCGGACAGGCCGGAGCAGAACGCTCCCACCAGGAAGGAGAGTCCCACCATCCAGCTGGATCCTTCCATTCCCCAGTTGGCGCCCGCCAGGATCACGGCGACCAGGCCCACAAATATCGCCAGGACCCTGTACTCCCGTCCGAGGAAGGCCATGGCCCCCTCCCGGATGTGTCCGGCGATCTCCTTCATCTTGTCCGTTCCGGCGTCGGCCTTGTTTATCGACATAGTTTTGATAAACGCGTAAATCAATGCCAGGATCCCGGCAACAGGTGCGACATACATCATCATTTCAAGATTCATCATCCACTCCTTGACGCTGATTGAAATCGTTCATTGCTCTTGTAGAACCATGTAAAACGACCGTTTCCACCGCGCTGGCACCCCGTTCGATAAAATCCACCAGAACACTTTTTTCATCTTCATAAAAAGATTCAAGCACAAAATTGGTCGCGCTCCCGTGAACCGGCCTGCCGATTCCCAGCCGAACCCTGACGAAGTCGGCGCTGCCCATCTCGGCCTTGCAGGATACTATGCCGTTGTGTCCCCCCGTTCCGCCGCCGACCTTGATCCTGACGGTACCGAACTCCAGATCCAGATCGTCGTGGACCACGACAATGCTACTAACGGAAAATCTGTGGTAATTGGCCGCGCGCGCGACACTTCGACCACTCAGGTTCATGTAGGTAAGCGGTTTGAGCAATATGGAAGGAACTGTGCCGATGCGGATCGAGGAGAACTCACCGGAGAACTTCTCCTGCCAGTTTTGGCCAGCAGCCCGGGAAAACAGCTCGTCGACCACCATGAACCCGATATTGTGCCGGGTTCGGGCGTACGTGGGACCCGGGTTCCCGAGTCCCACGACGAGCCTCTCACCCTCCAAGATCTATTCCTTTCCTTTCTTCTCGCCGCCCTCGGGTTTCTTCTTCTTCTCGCCGTCCTCGGGTTTCTTCTCTTCGCCTTCGGCGGCCGCTTCGCCCTCGACACCCTCGACTCCCTCTTCACCTTCTACTACCGCCTCCGGCTCCTCTTCGACCTTGGGCGCGATGACCGTGATCAAAGGATTGCCCGGCGGGATCATGCTGGTCACGTCCTTCGGCAGATCAAGTTCTCCCACCGTCACCGTCGATCCAATCTCAAGATGGCTCACTTCTATCTCGAGATGGGATGGGATGGCGGCCGGCAGGCACCTCACCGGGATACTGCGGTACACCATGGTGAGGGTTCCGCCAGACAACTCGCCCAAAGAGCGCCCGATGGTCACGACCGGCACCTCCACTGTGATCGGCTTTTTCTCGTCGACCCTCACGAAGTCCACATGGACCAGATTGCGCTTGACCGGGTGGTACTGGTGACTGCGAACGATGGCATGGATCTCCTTGGGCATGCCCTCGGTGTCGCCTTGTAGCCCTATGGTCAGCACCGTGTTGGTTCGCAGGAGTCCGGACAGCGCCTGGACGATCTCCTTGGGATCGATTGCGATGGATATCGTTACCATGTCTTTCCCATAGATCACCGCCGGAACCTTGCCCTCCGCGCGCATGCGCCTGGCGGGTCCTTTCCCGGTTGCCTGCCTCATTGTTGCCGCGAGCTTCACAAATTCCATTTCCCTTGGCCTTTCTTTTTACTCAAATCCATTTCGAGGCTTATTGTTCTCCAAAAAGCCCGCTTACCGAATCACCGGTATGAATACGCTTGATGGCCTCGCCGAGCAGGTTTGCGCACGACACGACCTCAACCCTTCCCCTCTTTCTCATCTCGTCGGACACAGGTATCGTATCCGTGACAATCAGTTTTTCGAGCGTCGAGCTCTCCAATCGCTCCATCGCAGGTCCGGACAGAACGCCGTGAGTTGCCGCCGCAATCACCCGATTGGCTCCGGCCTCCTTGAGGGCCAAGGCGCTCCGGGTGAGCGTTCCGGCGGTGTCCACCATGTCGTCCACGATCACACAGTCGCATCCCCTCACCTCGCCGATGATGTTCATGACCGCCGACTCGTTGGGCCTGGGACGCCGCTTGTCGATGATCGCCAGGTTTGCATGGATGCGTTTTGCAAACGCCCGGGCCCGCAGAACCCCGCCGGCGTCCGGTGACACGACGACCACATTATCCGACACCTGCGTCTGGACATGGCGAGTGATCACGTCCAGGCCGTAGAGGTTATCGAACGGAACGTCAAAGTACCCCTGAATCTGGCCGGCGTGAAGGTCGAGGGCCACCATCCGGGTCACACCCGCCGCCTGGAGCAGATCCGCCACCAGCTTGGCACTGATGGGTGTGCGGGGCGCAACCTTGCGATCCTGGCGGGCGTAACCGTAGTAAGGAACAACCGCCGTTATGTCTGCCACCGATGCCCTCTTGAGAGCGTCCGTGAGAATGAGCAGCTCCATAAGGTTGTCGTTCACGGGAGGGCACGTGGGCTGAATCACAAACGCATGGGCGCCGCGAACATTCTCCTCGATCTGCACAAAGATCTCACCGTCGGAGAACCGCTTGATCGTGACCTCGCGCAGTCGGATTCTGGCCGTCTTGCTGATCTTCTCGGCCAGCGGGATATTGGCCGTGCCGGGAACGAGGCAAATTGAATCGATTGGCATCTCTCTCTCCTTGTGAACCGGATTTTTCGGTTCTGTCGGCTGGGGCGGCAGGATTCGAACCTGCAATTACGGGTACCAAAAACCCGGGGCCTACCGTTAGCCTACGCCCCAATTATCTTTTTCTTTTGGAGAAACGAGCCGAAGAGTGGATCAGACCGCAGCCTCAGCCCGCCTTCCCCTTTCGGAGCCTTCGGTTCGCCTCGACCAACGTGGGGCGTGTAGCATCGCAACCGGATGCTGTCAACGATGACTGTTCGGCGCATCAGTCAGACCAAGCCTCCAGCAACGATGCACGCGCCTGTCCCGAAAGTCGGGTGGAATTGTTTTTTCAGAGATTTCCACGATCCGATCGCATTGAACTTTCGCCTCGTCAAAACGGAACTTCTTGAAATTGGTCGAGAAATAGATGACCGCGCCCGGGGCGCAGATCTCCAGTATTCGGTTGAGCATCCACGCGTGATCCCGCTGGATGTCGAGATCGCGCTTCATTCGCTTGCTCCTGGACACTGTCGGGGGATCGACGACCACAAGATCATACTCCCCCTCAACCCGTCGCTCGTCGAGGGCGTTCAAAATATCATCCCTGACGAACCGGTGTTCGCGGCCTTTGAACCCGTTGATTGCCATGTTCCGGCGAGCCCAGTCCAGGTACGTGTTGGACATGTCGACAGTGGTCGTACCGACCGCTCCAGCGGCGGCGGCGTAGACGCTGAACGCCCCGGTATAGGCAAAGAGATTCAGGAACCTCTTGCCGGCAGCCTCGAGCCCCACCAACTTCCGCGTGGCGCGGTGGTCGAGGAAGAGCCCCGTATCGAGATAGTCGGAGAGGTTGACCAGGAATTCCTTGCCCGCCTCGCGCACACGAAAGAAGTCGCGCTCTGTGGCTCTGCGGGAATACGGAGATCCCCCCGGACCACGCCGCCTGCTTCTGACGTACACGGAAGCAGGGGCCACGCCGAGGGCTTCCCCCACGGTCCCGATCACCGACGACACCCAGTCCTCCTCGCTCGACGAGGACTCGTCCTTCTCGTAGCGGGCGATACAGAGCCTGCCCTCGTACCAGTCGATGGTCAGCGGAATCTCGGGGATGTCCCTGTCGTAGAGCCGAAAGCAGGTTATCTCCTCCCGCTTGATCCACGAGCGCAGCCTCCGCCGGTTCTTCTGAACCCGGTTGACCAGCATCTCGCCGAGATCTCGCAAACGCTGTTCGTGATCATCATTCAAGGGCAGTCTCTCCATACTTCTGGGATGGGATTTTTTTACTTTTTTTTACTTTTTTCGCAACCCGTTGCTGTTACTTGGCGAAGCGTAGCGGACGAAGTCCGTGGAGTAGCCAAGTTACAGCCGGGTCGATGACGCGCAAAGCGCGGAATCAACTTTTTTCACTTTTTTCGCAACTTCTCCCCCAAACGTCCGATTAAAAGAGAGAATGCACCCAACGGGCCTCCACCGGGCGAGGCGCCAGAAAAGGAAGAAAGCAAATGATCGAAAACTGGCCGTCAGTAAAAGATCTGACCAAGTTTCACCGCATGCCCTACGCCTGGATAGAGTCCAAGGCCGCCGAGTACGACGGCACTGCCGTCAGCCACCTGGAGGTACCGACCATTATCGGAAAGTTCGGCATCAGCGCGTCCGCCATCGGGGTGGCAGGGGTCTTTTTCCCCGGATTCGACAACTTCGACATCGCCACCAGGATGGACAAGTACGGGATTGCCCATTGCTCCTGGGGAAAACAGAGAGCCATCGAAGCGGGGCTCGAGCTCATGGGTTATCTTCTCGGCGAGATCACGGACCTGAAGTACCCGGTGGACCTGTCATTCTTCACGCCGTTTCAGCGCGACGTCTTCACGGCATTGAGGGAAGTCCCCCATGGCGAGACCATCACATACGGAGAGCTGGCTCGCCTCGCGGGTCACCCGGGAAAGACGCGGGCGGTGGGCTCGGCGATGCGCTACAATCCCATCCCGATCTTCGTCCCCTGCCATCGGGTCATCTCGGCCACGGGAGAGCTCGGCGGCTGGTCCGGCCCCGAAGGTTGGAAGGAATGGCTCCTCGAACTCGAAGGCTGGACGATCGAGTAAGTAACCCCATCCCGGCCCGAAAAAACTATTGATGGTACTCTGCCAAGTGCTATAATGAGTACGATTCAGGAGGCTATCATGAATACCATCACCGCAAGCGAGTTGAAAGCAAGAGGGATACAAGTGGTTGGAGATGAGGTGACCACTATTTCATATAGGGGCAAACCCGCGTACTTGATTCTGCCGGAATCACAGTTCGAAAAATATGAGGCATTTCTGCTCGAGCAGGCCTTGAGGGAGGTGCGAAGCGACATCGAGGCAGGTCGCTATTCCACAGATCTCGATGAACATTTGAGGGAAATGGATGATGTATGAGATCCGTCTGACCGACTCGTACAAAAAGAAAGCCCTGAAATTTTTCAAGAAACATCCGGAACTAAAAGGACGATACAAAAAGCTGATGCTTCTCCTTGAAGCGGATCCGTTCAACCAGGCGCTGAATATCAGGAAACTGGCCGGGCGAAAGAACATCTACAGGCTTCGATTGACAATTCACGCCCGTGTCGTGATCGAGGTTCTCGTTTCGGACAAAATAGTCACACCTATCGACATCAATACCCGAGCGAGTATTTACTGATCCCTCTCGCTTTCCTCGGCTATGCGCCTCTTGCTCGCGGCCCACGAGCAGATTGGGCAGGCGGTCAGGTCGTGACGTCTTGCCGGACAGTGTTCCCTGCCGAAGTAGATGATCTGCAGGTGAACGACATTCCATCTTTCCTTGGGAAACACCTTCTTGAGATCCGCCTCGGTCCTCGCCACCGATTTTCCCGAAGACAGCCCCCACCTCGCCGCGAGCCTGTGAATGTGGGTATCCACCGGAAACGCAAGCCGGCCGAACGCCTGGGTCATGACCACCGACGCGGTCTTGTGGCCGACCCCCGGGAGCGCCTCCAGTTCCTCGAAGGTTCGCGGCACTTCTCCCCCGTGCTCTTGCTCGATGATCTGGGACAACCCGTGGATCGCCCTGGATTTGGCCGGCGCAAGGCCGCATGTGTGGATGATCTCCCTTAACTCTTCGACAGGAACCCGAGCCATGTCGCCGGGGGTCGCGGCCCGCCCAAAGAGAATCGGGGTAACCTGATTGACCCGCTTGTCGGTACACTGGGCGCTCAAGACGGTAGCCACCAGCAGGGAAAAGGGATCCCGGTGGGAAAGGGGAATGGGAGGCAGGGCGTAGAGATCATCGAGGATCTCCATTATTCGCCGCGCCTTGTCCACCCGCTTCATTGAGCGGGTTAGAGCCCGGGATGAATGACAGCAGTGGGGATCGGCGTCGGAAAGTTGTTCGCAGCAAAAGTATATAGAGCGTTGCCGTCGCTCTGCCCCATCGCAACCGCCGGAATGCTCCCGTCACCCTCGAAATCATCCGTCCCAACAGCAGTGTTGTTGTAGATGATGATAGCTGCCGCTCCAGCGGCGTCGGCATTGGCGATCTTCTGCGAGAACGTGCAGGTGCCTCTCTGGACGAGGGCTATGTATCCCGTGACTCCGGTGGAAAAATTGTATGTGCTGCAACCGTCCTGATTACCCGGATCAGCATCTCCCACGGGGACAATCGTCGCGGCAATATCGGTGGTAACCGCGGGAACGCCGGTACCCGTGGGTGTAGCAATGACGGGCCACACACGCAAGCAGGCAAGATCGTAGGGGACCGGAGTGGGGCCGGTCGCCCCAACGTTGAGGAATTCACTGCACGCCATACAGCATTTATCCAGCCCGGTAAGACAGGGATACGCATCAGTACCGAACAGCCCGGCAGGACAATCGGAAGCCATGGACACGCACTGTCCACCTTCGCTCACGCAGTCCGCATCAGTATCAGTGTCCGTATCGGTGTCGGTGTCGGTATCACTATCCGTGTCACTGTCCGTGTCACTGTCCGTGTCGCCATCCGTATCACTGTCCGTGTCGCCATCCGTGTCACTGTCCGTGTCACTGTCCGAGTCGCCGTCCGAGTCGGCGTCAGTCCCCGCGTCTCCAAGAAACCCGGGCGGGTTGCTCGAACATGAAACTGCGAACAACGCAAGCGAGGCAAACAGCCACAGGCATCGGGTCCATTGGTAAAACATGAGAACTCCTTTGCGCGAATACTTTTTGTATTCTGATATCTTGTTAGTGTGCAAATGTTCGAGGTTTTTTCCATAGTTTTTAAAGCATCGGGTATTGATGTCACATTTTGTGATATCAAATCAACTCGCCAGTTCATCGATTGCGAGGCTGGCGAACAGCATTGAACACTCGTCCAGGGCCAGACGCGCCACCCCCGCCAGGGGCCGCTGTGATTCACCGTATGCGGCAAGGGCCTTCACCGCCTCCAGGCAAGGTGAATGACCCAGGATGGCCAGGGCCCTCATCAGCTGCTCGCGATCGGGCTTCGACGCATCGATCACCGCCACGCTACGCCTCACCTCCCCGCCGCAGAACGCGGGATCGTAGAAATAGTTGTACGGCATCATATGGTGGGCCTGCATGTACAGATCGTAGTGCTCCAGCTCATCCTCGCCGATCTCTCTCACACTCATGAACATCTTTGGGGCTTTGAACCCACCGCGTAGCTTTGTTCTCGACATGGGGCCCTCCTTTTTCTCTTCACCCCTTTAATCGGCCGTTTCGCAAAGAAGTTTCCTAAAAAGCCAAAAAAAGTGAGAACCTCCGAATCTTGATTTTCACGCATCCGTGCATTAGCTTGTCATCCATCCGGCGAAACGCCGGGCTTGGATGAGATCAATTCAAAGGGATTCTTCGAACGACAATGCTCAAGGTAATTAAGAAAATAGTAGGCACCGCGCACGAACGAAGGATGAAAAAGATCCGGCCGATCATCGAGGCCATCTCTTCGCTGGAGCCCCGGATGCGACAGTTGTCGGATTCGCAGATCTCCGCCCAGACCCCCAAATTCCAGGAGATGCTCCACAACGGAGCTTCCCTCGACGATATTCTCCCCGAAGCTTTCGCCACCGTACGAGAGGCCTCCGTCCGAACCCTGGGCATTCGCCCGTTCGACGTTCAGCTCATCGGCGCCGTGACCCTGCACGAGGGCTCTATCTCGGAAATGAAGACGGGCGAGGGCAAGACCCTGGTGGCTGTCGCGCCTGCGTATCTCAACGGCCTCGAGGGCAAGGGCGTGCACATTGTCACTGTCAACGACTACCTGGCGAGCAGGGACGCCGAGTGGATGGGAAACATCTACAATTTCCTGGGGCTGTCCGTTGGAAGCACTCTGCACGGTATGGGACGACAAGAGAAGCAAGCCGCGTACCGGGCCCACATCACCTACGGGCAGAACAACGAGTTCGGGTTCGACTACCTGCGCGACAACATGAAGTTCAGCATCTACGATTACGTTCAAAAGGCCCTGAACTACGCCATTGTGGACGAGGTAGACTCCATCCTCATCGACGAGGCCAGGACGCCGCTCATCATCTCCGGCGAGCCGGAGGCGTCGTCCCAGCTGTACATGTCCGTCAACTCCATCATCCCCAGGCTGCGCAAGGAGACGGACTTCATCGTCGACGAGAAGGGGCACTCGGTCACCATGACCGAGGAGGGCGTCGACGGCGTGGAGAAGGCCCTGCAAATCGGCAACCTGTTCGATCCGGAGAACATCGACTTTCTCCACCACATCAACCAGGCACTCAAGGCGCACAACCTCTACAAGCGCGACGTCAACTACATGGTTTCCGAAGATCAGTTGATCGTCATCATCGACGAGTTTACCGGACGAACCATGCCCGGGCGCCGCTGGTCGGACGGCCTCCACCAGGCGGTCGAGGCCAAGGAAAACGTCCCGATCCTGGAGGAAAACCGCACCCTGGCAACGATCTCCTTTCAGAACCTCTTTCGGCTCTACAAGAAACTCTCCGGAATGACCGGCACGGCGGAAACAGAGGCCGCGGAGTTCATGAAGACTTACTCCCTGGATGTCACGGCCATCCCCACAAATTGGCCGTGCATCAGGGCCGACAATCAGGACGTCATCTACAAGAGCGAGCGCGAAAAGTTTACCGCCATCGTCGACGAGATCCTCGACTGCCGGGAGCGGGGCCAGCCGTGCCTCGTGGGCACCGTGAGCGTAGAAAAGTCCGAGGCGATCCACCGGATCCTCTCGCGAAAGGGAATCGAGCATAACGTCCTGAACGCCAAGCAACACGAGAGCGAAGCGTTCGTGGTCGCCCAGGCCGGACGAAAGAGCGCCGTCACCGTGGCCACCAACATGGCGGGGCGCGGGACCGATATCATCCTCGGAGGCAACTCGGAGATGATGGCGCGCGGGCGCATCAACCCGGACGAGGACGGGCCGGGCTATCGCAAGCTCGCCGCCGAGTACAAGCGCCAGTGCGAGCTGGAGCGATCCGTGGTCCTGTCTGCGGGCGGCCTCCACATCCTGGGCACAGAACGCCACGAGTCCCGACGGATCGACAACCAGCTTCGGGGGCGCGCGGGCCGCCAGGGCGATCCCGGCTCGTCCCGCTTCTTCTTGTCGCTTGAGGACGATCTCCTGCGCATTTTCGGAGCCGAACGACTGGGCGGGATCATGACGAAGCTCGGAATGGAGGACGGGGTCCCCATCGAGCACAAGATGGTTTCCCGCTCCATCGAGAACGCGCAAAAGAAGGTTGAGAGCCGTAACTTCGACTCCCGAAAACACCTGCTTGAATACGACGACGTCATGAACCAGCAGCGAAAGACGATCTACGCGCTGCGCAAACAGATCCTCGAGGGCAAGTACATGACCGAGGTGGGGCTGGCCGATGTGGGCAAGGCGAACAGCCCAGTCGACGCCCGGAAGAAGATGGTCGAGGTCGAGGTTCCGCAGGAACAAATAGAGGAGTTCTCGAAGATTCTGACGCAGACCCTGGAGCGCGTGGTCATCGTTCACAGCGTGCTTCGAGATCCGCCGCCGCCGGGACCGGACGGCAACATACCCGAGCCCACCATCGATGATATTGTCGAAACACGCCCGGACAACATCGAGCAGCAGATCTACGCGTTTTTCGGAATCCGTCCGGATCTGAACGGCATCACTGACCCCAAGAAGATCTACAAGATCCTTCTCGATCTGGTTCCCCGTTCCCAGGCCGCACAGCGCGAACGGATCCTGGACGACGCGGACGAGGTCATCTCGGACATGGTGATCGAGTATTGCTCCGGGGCGAACGAGGAACTCTGGAACATCGACGAGCTGAACACGGCCGTCAATGGCCTGCTGGCGTTCACCCCCTCCAGATTGGAGAATGCGCCCAACTTGGACGCGATCCCATCCCTGCTCTTCGATCAGGTCGAGAAGTTGATCGCACGGAAGGAAGAGGAGATGGGCAAGGACGTGCTCGTCACCGCTTTTCGGCATTTCTACCTTCGCGAGATCGACCGTGCCTGGCTGGATCACCTGGCCGCGATGGATCATCTCAGGTCGGGCATCGGGCTGCGGGGCTACGGCAACAGGGATCCCAAGCAGGAGTATAAACGCGAGGGTTACGACATGTTCACCGAGATGATGCAGAACATCAAGGTGAACGTGCTCACCAAGACCTTCCACGTGCAGATAGAGAACAAGGAAGACGCCCAGCGCATCTCCATGCCCAGAAGGAGCACGCGAACTATTGAGGGTCGCGGTTCAATGGGCGGCGGCCCCGCCGAGCGCAAGAAACAGGCCACCGTGAAACGCGATCAACCGAAGGTCGGGCGCAACGATCCCTGCCCTTGCGGCTCCGGCAAGAAGTACAAGAAGTGTTGCGGCCTCAACGCGTAGTCCGATCGATATCAACTTCCCCTTCCCCTCCAACGGGAAGCCTGCCCGCCGTAGCCTTGGCGAAGGAGGGGCCGGGATGGGGTCAACGCGTAATCGCTGTCATGGTCATCGCGCTCGGCTGCGGGGGGGATATTCCGACCGTCAGGGGATCCCCGGAACCGGACGATTCCCCGACGTCCTTCCGACAAAGATCCTCCCATTACGGCGGAAGGCATGACCCCGTTCGTCTGGAACCCGCGGAGGAAGCCATCTGGAGCAACCTGAAGCCCCGCGTGTTGTCGTGCACGCTCGACCCGAGGCTCGTTCTGGCGGCGCGGAAACACGCCCGGGATATTCTGGCCAGCGGGATCGGACTAGGTGGAGATATCGATCACCTCCGGTTTTCCCTCGAGTATCTGGGCGGGTTCGACTACGCCCTGGCGCCGTTCGTCCCGGAGATGGGCAAAGACGTTGAGAAGGCACTCGAACGCCACGTCATGGATCACCCGAGTGAGTGGACCCACTGCGGCCTCGGCCTCGCCTCCGTGAAAGATCGCACCATCGCCGTCTGGATAGGGGTCAGGCGCGGCATAGACATCGATCCGGTGCCCGTCACCCCCTCGATGGGCCATGTGCTCACTGTTCGAGGACGCGTGGTCGTCGACGGTATGCGGATCTCCTCCTCTTTCCTGGGACTGCCCAACGGGTCGGTCCGGAAGCTCGATACTGCTCGAATCCCAGGATCCGACGACTTCGAGGTACGCATCTCCTTCGACAGGCCCGGTCGCCACGAACTGGAGCTGCAAACGGAGAACGGCTGCGGCCCGGAGACCGCGGTGCTACTTCCCCTGTACGTAGACGTGGATCCCGACCTGCGTCCGATCATCGTTCTGACCGGATCGATGGAGGGTGATCCCCGCCCCCCGGAGGAGATCCTGGCACAGATGATCAACTCGGCCAGAACAAAGGCGGACCTGCCGGCGCTCGTCATCGATCGACGACTTGAGTCCGTCGCCCGCTCCCACACCAAGGACATGGTGGCACTGGGCTACTTCGGCCATCGATCCCTGGACGGAACCCTGCTTTTAGATCGTCTTTCCACCCGGGGCCTGGCGCCATCGTCGAGCGCGGAAAACGTCGCCCGCAGCCACGACGTAGTCCGAGCCCATCGCAACCTCATGCGCAGCCCGTCCCACCGAATGAACACCATGTCACGGGAGTTCACCCACATGGGCCTGGCGGTTGAGCAGGACGACGACTCGGTTGTAGTCACAGTGGTGTTCGCCAGGTGGTAGGTAAGCTAGATCGCGGTAGCTCGCACTCGGCCGCTTGTAATTCCCCGCTCGAGGCGGGCGTCGACAAGGGCGCCGGGGCTCGGATCGCCACCGGAAAGAGCAACCTGGATGAAGTTATCGGTGAGACCGTTGATAACCCCGGAACGCCGCTCCTCCACGATGATCTCACGCACCTTGCCGATCTGTCCTTCCACGAAGCGGGTGAACATTTCCTCGCGCAGACGGCGCACCGCACGAACACGTTCCTTTGCCACCTGCCGCGATTGCTGGCCCGACATGGTCGCGGCCCGCGTCGAAGGTCTACTCGAATATGGAAACGCGTGAACGAGGAACGGCCTGATTGCCCGCAATAAAGACAGCGTATTATCAAAGGCCGCATCGGTCTCGCCTGGAAATCCACAAAGGACGTCCGTGCCCACCGCAAGATCCGGGATGGCCGCCCTCGCGCGCTCGATCACTCGAACAAGATCCGCCGATGTGTACCCCCGCCCCATGGCCCCGAGGATCCCATCGTCTCCGGACTGCATCGGGATATGCAGGTGAGGGCATATTCGCCCGTGCCCCGCCATAACTTCGATCAGATCTTCCCCCACCGACCACGGTTCCAGCGAGCTGAGCCTGACCCGTCCGGCGGTGAATCTGTCCGCGACGGCTTCGACGAGCTTCGCCAGGGAATGCCCAAGAGACAGGTCTCGACCCCATGCGCCCATCTGCACGCCCGTGAGCACCAACTCCCGATATCCCTCCGAGACGATCCTGTCCACGTTGTCCATCACCTCGCCCATCGGCATGGAACACTCCGGCCCTCGGGCCGCCGGAACCACGCAGTAGGCGCAGTGACGATCGCAGCCGTTCTGTACCTTGAGCAACGCCCTCGACTTCACGGCTCCATTGAAACTTCGAATGTTCTCCCCGAGCCCAATCCCCTTCTTCCCATTTATCCAGGCGGCCAGCTCCTCCATGGGGACATCCCCGCCACCTCGAACCTCCATACCTCCCTCGATGTCTTTTCCAAAATCCTCGATGGCCGTCACCGCGCAACCGGTCAGCACCACCCTGGACTCCGGGGCCTCCCTGCGGGCCCGCCGGGCCATCTTGCGGCAGTCGCGCTCGGCCTCGGCGGTGACGCAGCAGGTGTTGATCACGATGAGATCCGCCCCGTCGAACCCGTCCACGATCTCCACCGACGACGGATCCAGACAACGCCCCAGCGTGGCGCTGTCGGCCTGATTCGCCCGGCACCCGACCGTGCATATGGCTACCTTGAGTCGCGTCACTTTTCGCTCCTTCGCAATGGCATTGATACCAATATCACCACGCAACACCAATCGGTAAACTCCACCGTGCCCGATACTCAAATACCCCGTAACTCAGATTGACTTCGATCGTACATGAGGCCTACATTGATATTCTGAACAGTAGCCTTACAAGCCGCCCTCGAGAGGAATTCGACATGGCAGACAAAATGATCATCGTCAACGACGCAAACTTCTCCTCCGAGGTAGAGCAATCCAGACTTCCGGTGCTCGTGGATTTCGGCGCCACATGGTGCGGGCCGTGCAAGGCCCTCGGCGCCACGCTCGATGGAATGATTGACGGCTACGAGGGTCGGGCCAAGTTCTGCTACGTGGACATTCAGGATGCGCCGACCGCAGCCATAAAGTTCGGCATCCGCTCCGTTCCCACCGTCATAGTGTTCAAGAACGGCACGCCGGCGGGGTCGTTGCTCGGAGCCGTCTCAAAACCAAAGATCGAAGATCTTCTGTCAGTCGTCGTCTAAGAACCCCATCCCGGCTTTAGTCGTCGTTATCTCCCCGGGCTCGGCGTGATCTCCTATCGGCCGCAGGCACAGGGGGCCTGGCAGTCGGACGACGCGGAGGGGGAGCCGGAGGGGGAGGCCCCTTATGAACGCCGCGCTGCTGGGTGCGCGGAAATCCTATGACCTCCGACGATCTCGAAACGACCGGCGGCACGACGAACGAGATAACCGAGTCCTCCTTGCTGGTGCCGATGCGCTTCCTCCAATCCTCGTCTGACGTCTCGGCCTCGATCTCTTTCATCTCGTGCAGCCCCGTGATCGGGACTTCGCTGATCTTGGCATTCTCAAGCTTGGCGGCGGCCCGAAGGAACCTGGGATTGATCCCATCTAGATCGGTCGCGCGTTCTCTGAGAACCTCGTCGACCCTCCTGGAATCCCCCCCCCGTTTCTCCACCTCCAGCTTGTGCGCGGCCCTGACGAACCTCGGATTCACACCTTCGAGGCGATCCGCGTGCTTGACGAGCTCCTCGGTGGATTCCCGCTCCGCCTGCCTGGTCCGAGACACCAGATTTGCGACCGCATCTTCCAGAGTCGACGCGTCCTCCGTCTGTATCATGCTCGCATCGATCTCCTGGGTCACCTCACGACGCGGCTGTATCTCCTCCACGGTTTCTATAAGGTCGATGTCGATCTCCTGGGTCACCTCCCTGGACGGTGCGATCCTCTCGGGAACCGACGAAGACTTCTTCCCGACGGAGGTGGACTCGTCGTCATCGATATTCACCGGCATGTTGAGCCGCTCGACCCTCGGCGGCGCCGCCCGTCGCGTAAGAGAGGGCGGAGGCATTGTTTTTCTCGGGGACGGCCTCTTCGGCGCAATGGGATCGCTCTTCAAGATCGAATCGTCGATGGGCGGAAAGTCCTCCGGCAAGAACGCCGGCGCCCGGTGGGGTTGGCGAGCGGGCAGGCTGCCCACCTTCCTCGACATCGGCGGTGGGGGCAACGTGGCCCTATTGCTTGGGAGCGGCGGGGGCGGAATGCTGCTCACTCGCCTCGGAGGGGGCGCGGCCTTCGATTTCCGAACCTCTTCCAAGCTGTCCATGTGGGCGCGAATGACATCCTCCATCGAGACCTGCACCGTCGCCTCGGGAACACCCTGAATGCCGAACTTCAAACCGGAACCGGTCTTCCTTTTCGACGGGGTCCTCTTGGATTGAGGGGCCCTTACCGCCGGCCTACAGGTAGCGGCCTCGTGCTTGTCGAAAGTAGGAGGGGGGAGACCGGCGAGTTCCGAGATGTCGCTCAGCAGTTCCTCAGCGTCGAGGAATCTCCCTCTCGGATCGACCAGGAGGGCCCTCATCAGTATCGAGTCGATTTCCTCCGGCAGGTCGGCGTCAGCTTCGCGGAACATCCCCGGCCGGCCGTTGAAGGGTATTTGTGTCAGCATCTCCCCCACCAGGACACCTATCGAGTACACGTCCGACCGCGAACTGACGGGCTTCCCCTTCACGATCTCAGGAGCAACGTATCTGCCCGACCCCTGCGCCATACCCAACCGATGACCGACCGCGCCGAGGGGCAAGCTCGTTGCCTGTCCGGCGTCCAGTACCTTGAGGGTCTGTGGCAGGATCCAGACATTATCCGGCGACAGGGAACCGTGAAACTCGACTCCGCTCTCAATCAGGAAGGCCACTATCTGACGCGCTATGGTGTGAACCTCGTTTACGGTGAAGCTCCTGCCCTGATTGCAGCGATTGTCGATGAGGTCCCTCAACGGCACCCCCTCGAGCAACTCGCTCACAACGAAATACCGCCCGTCGTCGCGGTCCACGTCGAGGATCCGGGTCATGACCGGGTGGGTAATCGCCATGAGCGGACGCATCTCGTTGAGGAACTCCCCGCCGATTCCATCGTCGGGGATCAGTCCTGGGTGAATCACCTTGACGGCTACATGACGGCCGGACTCCAGATCGTTCGCAATAAACACGGCCCCGAGCCGCCCTTCCCCCAGGAAATTGCCCAGCTCATATCGACCGACGAGTGTGACGGATTTCAGCGCCGCGGAATTCACCGTCGCGTCAACGTGCCAGCCGCACCGGGCGCACGCCTCATTCAACGATTCAAGATGTGTGCCGCACTGGATGCAGTCCAACCCTGCGCCTCCGTTCAACGACGCGTTTTCACGCCGTCGGAATTCTAGCATAACAATAGTATTAGATCATATGTGAGCTAAAAGATCTGGTGGAGAGTTGCCGTCGGTCAGCCCCTGTTCCTGCCGCCGCCCCTCGGGGGACCGGAACGATCACGATCTCTTCCCCCGTCCCGACCGCGCCCACCGTCGCGCCTGCCGCGTCCGCCGTCGCGCCCGCCGCCGCCACCGCGATTGGAAGGACGCTCCACCCATCCCTCGGGCTTCTCGAGCAGAGCCCTCCGCGACAGACGTATTTTGCCGGAGGCTCTGTCCATGTCGATGACCTTCACCTTCATGGTGTCACCCTCGGCGCAGATATCCTCCACCCGGTCGATACGCTCATAGGCCATCTCGGAGATGTGTACCAGTCCGTCGATGTTGGGCAGGATGGTGACGAAGGCGCCGAAGTCGACAATCCTGGCGACCGTACCCTCGTACTCCTCGCCGACCACGGGCTCACGCACGAGTCCCTCGATGATGGCGATGGCCTTGGCGGAAGCCTCGGAGTCCGGCGACGCGATGAGGATCGTTCCGTCGTCCTCCACGTTGATGTCCACGCCGGTCTGCTCCACGATCCCGCGGATCATCTTGCCGCCGGGGCCGATGATGATCCGGATCTGGTCGGGGCGCACCTTGAGGGTTGTGATCCTCGGCGCGTACTTGGACAGCTCCTCCCGCGACTCGCCGATGGTGGCCAGCATCCGTTCAAGGATATGCTGCCTGCCGTCCCGGGCCTGATCGAGCGCCTTCTCGAGGATCTCCCGCGAAAGCCCCTTGACCTTTATATCCATCTGAATCGCCGTGACGCCCTTGGCCGTGCCGGTGACCTTGAAGTCCATATCACCCATGTGATCCTCGTCACCCAGAATGTCCGACAGGATGACCGTCCTCTCGCCGTCGGTGATGAGCCCCATGGCGATCCCCGCCACCGGCGCCTTGATGGGCACGCCGCAATCCATGAGGGACAGGCACCCTCCACAGACGGTGGCCATGGACGACGATCCGTTCGACTCGGTCACCTCCGATACAATCCTGATCGTGTACGGAAAATCCTCGTGGGACGGCAATATGCCCGTCAGCGCCCTCTCCGCGAGCGCACCGTGGCCGATCTCCCTGCGAGACGTTCCGCGCAGGAACCTGGCCTCTCCCACCGAGAAGGGCGGGAAGTTGTAATGAAGCATGAACTTCTTGAACTGCTCCGTGTACAGGCCGTCCAGGCGTTGCTCGTCGGACGTGGTTCCCAGGGTGGTTGTCACGATGGCCTGGGTCTCGCCGCGGGTGAAGAGCCCGGTGCCGTGAACCCGAGGCAACATCCCCACCTCGCACGTGATCGACCGGATGTCGGTGCCGGATCTGCCGTCGATCCGCTCGCCGATGCCAAGGATCCGCTCCCTGACTATGGTCTTCTTGAGATCGCTCAGGGCCTCGCCGATCTCATCACGACTTTCGGGAAACTCCTCATCGAGCTGCTCCCTGGCCTCGTCCTTGATCGCATCGAGGCGCAGGTATCGGTCCATCTTGGTCCTGATACGCGTGGCCTCGTCCACCTTGTCGGAATAATCCTTCTCCACGCGGGCATACAGCGCCTCGTTCTTCACGGGCGGGACCACTTCCCACTTGGGCTTGCCAACACTCTCCCGCATGGCCTCCTGAAGATCGAGAAGCGGGATGATGGACTGGTGCCCGAACTCCAATGCGTCGATTAGATCCATCTCCAGGATCTCGTCACCGCCGCCCTCCACCATCACGATGGCTTCCCTGGTGGCGGCCATCACGACGTCCATGTCACTTTCCTTCAGCTCTCCCATCGTCGGATACGGGACGAACTGCCCGTCGATACGACCCACGCGTATGCCGGCCAGCGGCCCGAAGAACGGGATGTCCGAGATGTGGAGCGCCGCCGACGCACCGGTCAGGGCCAGCATGTCGGCCTTGTTCTGTCGGTCCGAACTCAACAGCGTCGCGATGATCTGAGTCTCGTTCATGAACCCTTCGGGGAACATGGGCCTCAGGGGACGATCCATGATCCTGCAGATCAGGACCTCATCCTCCCTCGGACGCCCCTCGCGCTTGAAGAACCCACCGGGGATCTTGCCGCCCGCGTACTGCCTCTCGGTGAAGTCGCAGGTCAACGGAAAGAAGGACTGCCCTTCACGCGCCTTCCTGGAGGCCACCGCAGTGACGAGGGCGACCGTCTCACCCTGGGTCATGAGCACGGCCCCGTTCGCCTGCTTGGCGATGCGACCGGTCTCGATGGTGATCTCTCGGCCACCGATATTAACACTCTCTTTGATGATCATGGCTTGCGCCTTTCCTCCGGTTTTCTTAGCCGGCTTGCGCCATGTATCCTGGATTCGCTCTGGCTGTGAGCCCTGGTCTCTGTCTGCGTTCGCTCAATCTCTGGCTTTAAGGAACGCGTACACAGAACAAGACTACAACACCGGCGAAATCATGACACATGGATCGAGTTGCCCAAGGGGCCGCGCCTACTTACGGATTCCGAGCTCCCGTATGATGGTGCGATAGCGCTCGACGTCCTTCTCCTTGAGGTAGTCGAGCATGTGCCGCCTCTTGCTTACCAGTTTTAGAAGGCCACGACGCGAATGGTGGTCCTTCTTGTGTGTCTTGAAGTGGTCCGTCAGATACGTAATCCGTTCGGACACCAACGCGATCTGAACCTCCGGTGAACCGGTGTCTCCATCGTGTTGCTTGAACTTGAAGATTATCTCCTGTTTCCTTTCCGTGTGAAGCGCCGACATATCAGTAACCTTTCATCTCCTTTCCGATCCTCCCCAATATAGTTTAACCCAAAATTGGGACGTCGCGACCATAGTTGGTACGCTTATAAACATGAGAAATCCATTTTCGTCGAGCAGAAAATGGCCTATCTGCGGAATGTTATTCGCGGTCGTCGCATTTCTGCTCGTCGCTTCATCGTCCCTGGCGGACCCGCCGGCCGGATCCAACGCTCTGAATTCCGTCTCGGTGGGTGTGCCGATGAACGGCAGCCTGCAGCGTGGCGAGGTGCTTCCGAAGAAGGGCACAGGTTATGTGCTGACAAAGTCCGCCCGCGAGCGCAAGGCCCGTTTCGGGGTTCTGGAACTCGTCATGTTGATCAAGGACGCCGCCCACAAGGTGAGTCGAAAACACAAGGGCAGCATACTCCGGGTGGCGGATCTGTCCACGCGCAAGGGCGGAAAGATCGATCATCACGGCTCGCACCAGAACGGCAGGGACGTCGATTTGACCTTTTTCATGGTCGACAAGCAGGGGGCCCAGGCGGTCGCCGATACCTTTGTCCCTTTTGACGCCAACGGCTACTCGGTGGATCCGCCCATGGAGTACAGGTTCGATACCAGACGGAACTGGGCCCTCATGGAGGCTATCATCAAATCCCGAAGGGCAACGGTCCAGTGGATCTTCGTGGCGGATCACCTCAAAAAGCTGTTGATCAAGTACGGGGAGACACACGGCGCAAAGAAGAGCGTACTTCGCATGGCCGAACAGATCATTCACCAGCCAGGCAAGAAATCGCACTGGGATCACTTTCACGTGCGCATCTATTGCCCCTTTGGCGACAGTCCCGAGTGCAGGGACGTAGGACCCAGATGGGCATGGGTAAAGTAGCTAAGGATTCTTGATCACCAGGATATCGCCCACCACGAGAGCGTCCAGCCCGGTGGTGAACAGGCACTTGAGAGCGTCCTCCACCGAGTTGACGATGGGCTCCGACCGAATATTGAAGGATGTGTTGAGGACTACCGGAACGCCGGTGATCTTTCCGATCTCGACGATGAGTCGGTGGTACCGCGGGTTCTGTTCCTTGCTGACCGTCTGGACACGAGCGGAACCGTCCACGTGGGTGACGGCGCAAAGAGCGTCCCTCCTGTCCTCCAGGGTCTCGTAAGCGCGCAGCATGTACGGTGAAGGAACCGAGCTGGAGAAGTAGTTCCCACACTCCTCCTGAATCACCGACGGCGCGTACGGCCTGAATGACTCGCGGAACTTGACCTTCGAGTTCAGCAAATCCTTCATGTCCGCACGGCCAGGATCCGCGAGGATGGACCTGTTGCCCAGCGTCCGCGGGCCGAACTCGCTCCTTCCCTGGAACCAGCCGATGATGAGGCCGTCCGCTATCATGCGCGCGGCGGTGACCTCCGGATCCGCGAGCTCCCGGTACGACGCCCCGGCCTTGTCGAGCGCGCGGATGACCTGCTCCCTCGAATACTCCGAGCCCAGGTACTCCGTGGCCACGGCTCGCGAGCGCTCCTTGTGGTGGAGGCCGTGATACGCCAGCAGCGCCGCGCCGACGGAGGTGCCCGCATCCCCGGCGGCCGGATAGAAGAAGTACTCGGAGAACTCCGCCTCCATCATGATCCGTCCGTTCGCCACACAGTTCAGCCCAACGCCGCCGGCAAGGCAAAGGGCACCGGCGCCGGTCTTCTCGCGGGCGAGCCGCGCCAGGTGAAGCAGGGCTTCCTCGGTGACGGCCTGAAGACCCCAGGCGACATCCATGTGCCGCTGATCCAACGGAGTTTCCGACTTCCTCGACGGTCCCAGCATGTCCACCAGTTTCCGAGCGTACCGGGCGGGCCTGTCGTGAAAGAATTCGAAATAGGAGAGATCGAGTTCGAACCCTGCTGCGGTGAGCTTGACCATCTTTCGGATAATCCCGGCCGCCTCGCTGTGTTTCCCGTATGAGGCCAGGCCCATCACCTTTCCCTCTCCACTGTTGGCCCTGAACCCGAGATACTGGGTGAACGCCGCGTAGAGCGCCCCGATGGAGTGGGGAAAATCCACCGACATGACGGGTGTGATGTCCTTACCTCGACCATGGAAGATCCCGGTAGCCTGGCGCTCGCCGTAGCCGTCGACCGTCAGAATCGCCGCTTCCTCGAAGGGCGAGGTGTAGAAAGCAGAGGCCGCGTGACACATGTGATGCGTCATGTAGTGAATGGTCAGGCTCGCGCCGGACGAGAGCCGGATTATCTGATCCATGCCGGTTACATCCACACCCGGCAACCTCCCGAGCAGGTGCGTGGGCACACTGTGAAGAAACTCGAGCTGATGTCTCGGAAAAGCGGTGAACCTCTTTGTGGGCGCCTGTGCGTGAATACCCGGGTTCCAGAAGAAGGCCACCGAGTCCACGGACTCCAACCCCCCCCCCGCCACGGAGAGGCAATAGTCGATCGCCCGATCGGGAAAACGGGGATCGTGCTTGATACGGGAGAACCGCTCCTCCAAGCTGGCGGCAATCACCACACCGTCCTCCACCAGAGCCGCGGCGGAGTCGCAAGAGAAATTGATACCTAGGATCTTCATGCGGCTTCAGCTCCTTTTTAAAAGCGTGTTGCGGTTCAAATACCTCACGCAGTATAGCCGTATGCAATCCTCGGCGCGAGTGGGTCACAATTACTTCTTCACCTTTTTTAAGCGCCGTGCGATCTATGATGTATGTTGAAAAAATGACGTCGTTGCTCGAACGGCTGGTGATCCGCATCTCCCGGATAGGGGCGTTCGCCGTTCCTCTGGCCATGGGCATCCTCGCCGCCTCCCCCGAGCCGTACTGGCTCGACTCTCCCGAATTCACCGCCGCGGCCCAGACACTCGGCGTGCCGCATCCCCCCGGGCATCCGCTCTACGTGATGCTGGTCAAGCCGTTCACCCTGTTACCTCTGGGATCGATCGCGCTTCGAGTCTCCATCGCCTCCGCCCTCTTCGGCGCCGTCGCCGCTTTCCTGCTCTTCGAAATCGTCTCCGTAATCCTGAAGCGGGTCACGCCGACGCTCCCGGAGGGGCTCGGGGCGATCATCTCCCTTACGGCCGCATTCACGGCGGCAGCCGCGCCCGGCTGGTGGTTCCAGTGCGTTCGCGCGGAGGTCTACTCCCTCCAGATTCTCCTGGTTCTGGCGGCCCTCTATCCTCTTGTTTCCTACTGCCTGGACGAGAACAGAGATCGCCTCGGACGCCTCTACCTGTCCGCGTTCTTCTTCGGCCTGGGACTCGCAAATCACCACTTCATCATGCTCGCGGCGCTCCCGGCGGCGATTCCGCCATTGGTCTTCCTCTCCAGGGAACGCGGCGGCAAGGGCGCCGTGCTCGTCACCGCAAAGCTCATGGGCATTGCGGCCACCGGGCTGCTTCCCTACCTCTTCCTCCCGTTGCGATCGGCGGCGGGCTCCCCCATCTCCCTGGGCGGGGTCCACACCGTGCGAGATTTCTTCTGGGTGGTCTCGGCGAGGGTATACCAGAAATCCATGGCCCGGGAGCACATGGAGAGCCTCGACGAGAGATCCCTCAACGCCGTGTTCACCATGATGAACGAGATCGGACCCGTGCTCGTGGTGGCCTCCCTGGCCGGCTTCTACTACCTGCTGCGCCGCCCTCATACCCGCATCACCGGGCTGGTGCTGGCCCTCCTGGCAGGGGTCACGATCCTGCTGCGCACCATAATGGGTTTCGATCCGTTCAACCCCGACTACTACGGATACATGCTTCCCGTCGTCGTCGCCCTCATCGCGGCCGCGGCGGTCTTTGCCGCTGTCACCATCGAAGTGTTAAGGAGCAGGACACCGGTCGGGAAACCGGCGGCCGTGCTACTCACAGCGGCGCTCCTCGCGATCCCCCTCACCCGTGCCCGCGACTCCGCCCCGGGCGCCGACCTCTCCGATTTTCGCGCCACCAGGCTCTTCTACGACCTGAGCTTGAGCCACGCCGAGCCGGGGACCCTGGTGCTGGCATCGTACTACAAATTGTTCTTCGTTCTCTGGTCGGCGTCGCACATCGACGGGTCGAGGCCCGACATCACCGTGGTCAATCCGCAGCTCTTCGGATATCCCGGCTACCTTACGGAAACACTCGCCGCCCACCAGGAGCTCCGACCGCTCGCCTGGTCGATGATCGTCAACGGCGCGATCACCGAGTCATCCCTCTCCGAGCTGGCCCTCGACGGCCCCTTGCGGGTCGAGCCGAGCCCGTGGGTCGAGGAGCGGGCGGCGATGCATCTGGTTCCGGACGGCGTAGTTTACCGGGCGACACCGGAGCCCATGGGTCTCAGCGACATCAACGCTGCGGCGCCGGCGCAAATCGAGAGGTGGAAGCGCTTCTACGAGGTGCTCGGCCCAAAATGGCAGGAGCACGAGACATGGAGGATGCTCTCCTGGTTTCACTACCTTGACGCGCTGTTCCTGGCAAAACACGGCGCCGGCAAGGCGGCGCTGGAGGCCGTATCCATGGCGCGGGCACTGGGAAACACTACGCCTCAGATCCTGGGACTGGAAAAGGCGCTCAAAGAAAAAGAACGCGGCCCCATCGACGTGGAACCCTTCATGCCCACCGGATTCGTACCCGCCTCCAGATCCAAAAATGATCGAGAGGAGTAGGGGCATCCCCCCGTGGTTGCCCTGATTGAAGGAGTGGGAGTCATTAGATCGGTCATTAGATCGGAGGGAATAGAGCAGTCATGCGGGCACTAACCGAACACGGATGAAGATCGATTATGACAAGAATGGCATATCATAATGCGAACTATGTTCACGAAAAAAAGAGTCTGGCACGCTTGGGGTTTGGGAAGGTGGAACTTTTGCCTCGGATGGGGTCAGACACATTTTTATTCCAATATTTCCGCATAGTACCCGCCTGTTTATCCGGTTTTTGCCGCCCGTGTCGCGCCGACGGCGGGCAGGCGGCGCGATCACCGATAGACGGACTGCCGGGAGTGGTTGGAGTCGCTCTGTCGATGTCGCAGCTCGGCGGTGGTTTCGCGGAATCGGCGGACGATGACGGGGAGCATGGAGGCGGCGATGCTGGGCCGATCCTTGAGGAGACCCTGCATGGCCCACTGGGTGAGCACCAGGGTCATCACATCGCCGACCGCTCGTATCGAGGCGACGCGCTCCGCTCCGTCGATGATGGACATCTCGCCGACCATCGCCCCCTGGCCGAGCTCTGCCAATAGAACGGTCTCGCCGTCGCTAAGCTCCCCCTCCACCGCCACTTTGCCGGATACTACCAGGAACGCGGCCACTCCCCTTTCCCCCTGGCGGCAGAGGTAATCGCCGTCACCGTAATTGGATTCGCCGCACGACTTGGCCACCGCCTTGAGATCCCGCGAGCCCAGGTGGGCGAAGATCTCCACGCGCGACAGGAACTCTCTTTTTACTTTCCAGTGCAAAATCTATTTCCCCTTGATTGCGGAGCCGATGAGTTCCTTCGCAGCCGCTCTGATCTTTGGCGTCACCACTTCTCCTCCGAGCATCCGCGCGATCTCTTCTATCCTATCTTTCGACTCGATGCGATCAACCATGGTGGTGGTGCGCCCTTCCTTCTCGATCTTGGACACCTTGAAATGCGCGTCCGCCATGGCCGAGATCTGCGGGAGGTGAGTTGTGCAGATCACCTGGTGGTGTTTCGCCACCTCCGCAAGCTTGCGCCCGACCGCATTGGCCACGGCGCCTCCGATCCCTGCGTCGACCTCGTCGAACACGTAGGTGCCCACCGGCCCGACGCCGGCCAGCACGCGCTTGAGGGCGAGCATCATCCTGGACAGCTCACCGCCGGATGCCACGGTCCGAAGAGGGTGCGCCCCCTCCCCGGGATTGAGGGTCACCAGGAACTCCACCCGATCCCAGCCGTTCGAGGTCGGCCCCTTGTCGGTCCTCGCGAGAGCCACCTCGAAGGTCGCGTTTTCGAACGAAAGGTCCACGAGCTCTCGGGAAACAGCCAGGCTCATCCTCGAAGCTGCCTTTCGACGGAAGGATGTGAGGGCGGCTGCGCGCTCATTTGCCTCTTTTACGCAGTCGTCAAGGAGCTGCCGCACCTTTGAGAGGGAGTCCTCGTAGCGTGAAAGCGTGTCCCTTTCCGATTCGAGGGAATCGCGCAGGGCGAGCACTCCGGCAAGGTCCGTCCTGTGTTTCATAGTGAGCTTGCGAAGTGCCTCCCGGCGATCCTGAAGCTGTTCGAGGCGTTTGGGATCGGCTTCGAGGGCCTGGCCGTACCGGGCGAGGGAACGAGCGGCGTCCTCTATCAGCACCGCCGCTTCAGAGAGCTGCTTCGCGTCCTGGATGAGAGATTCATCGTACCGGGTGACGTTATTAAGCGCGTTGCCAAGAGCGCCGATCCGTTCGAAGATGGAACCATCTGACTCGTAGAGTTCGTGCGCGCCGCGCCTGGCTGTGTCGAGCAGGATGCCCTGGTGCACGAGGAGCGCGATCTCCCTGTCGAGCTCGTCGAGCTCGCCGGCCGACGGCGCAAGGGAATCGATTTCCTCTATCTGGAACTCCATGTAGTCGAGTTTTCCGGCCCGGTCGTGTTCCTTGTCCTTGAGCGCGCGGTACTCCTTCTCGGTCTCGTGCAGGCGCCGGTATGCCGAGGCCATCTCTTCGATTTGTCCGGGGTGACCGCCGAAACCGTCCAGCATGTCGAGCTGGTTCGACGGTTCGATGAGAGAGTGGTGCTCGTGCTGGCCCATGATGCTGGCGAGGCCTTCCGCCAGGCTGGACAGTACTCCGAGTGAGGCCAGCTTGCCGTTGACGTAGCAACGGTGACGGCCCTGTGCGGGGATCACGCGGCGCACGAGCAGCTCGTCGTCGACGGAGAAGCCGGCATCTTCGAGCCTGGCGTGGACCTCCGGCTCGTCGGTCACATCGAACAGCCCCTCGATCGTGGCCTCCTTCGATCCCTTGCGAACCAGGTCGGTCCGGGCTCTCCTTCCCAGCAGGAGATCCAGGGCCGTAACCACGAGAGACTTTCCGGCGCCGGTCTCGCCGGTCATGGCGTTGAAGCCGTTCGAGAGCTCGAGATCGAGGTTTTCGATCAGGACCAGATCTCTGACTCTCAGGTGGGCAAGCATCAGTTTGCTTGTCCAATATCTTGCGCCAGCACTTCATCGGCCACCTGCCGCGCGGCGGGGTCTCCGTACAACGCGCGCACCAGTTCCACGGCAAACTCCAGCGCCGTGCCGGGCCCTCTGCTTGTCAGGAGCTTGCCGGAGATCACGACCCTGTCATGCCGGTAGCCGTCCTTCGGGAGGTCGGGGGCCATGCCCGGATAACTGGTGAACTGTTCCCCGTCGAGGATACCGGCTCGATCGAGCGCTATGGGCGCCGCGCAGATGGCGGCCACTGTCTTGCCCGCGCCCCTCATCTTCACGAGGGTCTCTATGACCCTTGGATCGTCACGCAGACTGGCGGACGCGGGCATTCCTCCGGGCAGCACGATCATGTCGAACTCGTTTTCGGCGAGCGCACGATCGAGGGTGCAGTCCGGCACCATCACCACGTCGGAGCGACCCTTGACGGGTCCCTCATCGAGACCAGCGGCGATCACGGTCGCCCCGGCGCGTCTCAGGATGTCTATTATCGACATGGCCTCGATCTCCTCGAAGCCCTCCGCCAATGGTACGAGCACGTATTTCTCCATTGAATTCACTTTCTGCAAAAAGAGTGGCTGTCACCGTTATCGGTTCACGGTAGGAAAAAGCTATCAGAACCTGAGTGCTTGTCCAGCGATCGGGCCGCTTGACCAGTTCTATTACCGTCGATAAGGTTACGCGTGCCGTATTGGATCTGGTAGTCACCTCATTGACGGGTGGAGGGAGATTCGCATGAAACGAGGAGTGCTGGAACTGATCGCGGGGCTACTGGCCACAGTCTTCATCGTCATGGGCTTCGCCATGCCCGAGATCGCGCCGGTCGCCCTGGTTTCCCCGGGGCTGATCGGATTTCTTGTGGCATCGAGATTCATCATGCAGCGCAACATTGACAGACAGACACTCATTTTCAGGGAGCTGACCTCGTCCGCGGACGAAGCCATCCGGAACCTTGCCGCCGGTATAAAAGAGCAGCGGGAGACGATCTCCAGATCCAACGAGTCCATCGAGGACATGTCCGGTTCTCTCAAGGACATTTCCTCTCATGTGGAGACACTCGCGACCTCGGCGGAGGAGAGCTCCTCCTCGATCCTGGAGATGACCACCACCAACGAGGAGGTGGCGGAGAATATATCCTCCATGGGTAACTCGGTGAGGGAGACCGTCAGCTCCATCGGGGAAATGGCTTACTCGGTCAAGGAAGTAGCCACCAACATAGAGGCGCTCTCTACGACCTCGGAGGAGACGTCATCGGCCATGAACCAGATGGACGTGTCCATCGATCAGGTGCAATCCAACGCAAACGAGATGGCCCTCATTTCAGAAGACGTGGCGCGGGACGGGGTGCGCGCCGCGGAATCGGTTGCCAAGACCCTGCAGGTCATCAATGAGATCAAGATATCGAGCCAGGAAGCGGTCAACGTCATCGTCAACCTCGGTCAGAAGATCGAGGCCATCGGTCAGATTCTGAGCGTGATAGACGACGTGGCCGAGCAGACAAATCTGTTGGCGCTCAATGCGGCGATAATCGCGGCCCAGGCCGGGGAGCACGGCAAGGGGTTTGCGGTGGTCGCCGACGAGATAAAAGATCTTGCGGAGCGGTCCGGCGTGTCCACAAAGGAGATCGCGAGCCTGATCAAGACGATTCAATCCGAATCCAGAAACGCCATCGCCGCCGTGGAGCGCGGAAACATCAACGTGGACAAGGGCGTGGAGGTGTCGAACGAGGCCGAGATTGCGCTTGCGCAGATCCTGGAGATCTCTCAGAAGTCGACCAACATGATGCGGATCATCGCAAGGGCCACCGTGGAGCAATCCAAGGGATCGAAGCAGGTCACCAACGCCATCGGCCGGATCGCCGAGACTGTACAGCATATCTCCAAGGCCACGACCGAGCAGGCGCGAGGATCGGAGCTGATCATCAAGGGGGCCGAGAGGATGCGGTCCATCACCCAGCATGTGGAGCGGTCGACCCAGGAGCAGGCCAAGGGCGGGCGGCAGATAACGGGCGCGATCGAATCCATTTCCAAGATGGTCAACCAGCTCAATCTGGCCCATCACCAGCAGAGAAAAGGTACTGCGCTGGTTCTGGATTTCTCACGCCGTGTGGAGCAGATTTCCAGGGAACAGGAAAGTAACCTGGATAATGTGCGCAGAGCTTTCGAGGCGATCGCCAAGACCATGCCGGGTACAGACTGACAACTTGTTTGGAGACAAAAAACGTGTTTGGCATTGGCTGGACTGAATTCATCGTTATCGCGCTGGTCCTGCTGATCTTTGTTGGACCCAAGAACCTGCCCCCGCTCCTGCGCAAGGTCGGAGGGATCATGGCGGAGTTCAAGTCGGCGAGCCGCGAGCTTCGAAATCAACTCGACGTTGAGGTCAAGGCGCTCGAACTCGATCAGGCCAAGGAAGCAATAGAGGACTTCGGGAAGGACGCCTTAGGGGAAGCCGCCAGACCCTACGAGGAATTGAAGAAGGCCGATCGCGAGATCAAGAGAAGCATGCTCGAGGCCCATGAGGAGATCAGGAAGGACGTCTCCCGCCACCTCGGTCCGGACGGCAAGCCGGTGGCGATTGTGCCGACGGTGATTGAGCCGATGGAGGAGAGCGAGGATGAGGAGAAACCGCATTCTTGATCAGTTAGGCAATATACGCGGCCAATTGAGTGGACGCACATGGAGATGGGCGAGTGAGCGAAGGTAAAGATGACGGCAAGATGACCTTCCTCGAGCACCTCGAGGAGCTGCGTCGACGCCTGGTGTTTTGCGCTCTTTCGGTTCTCGCGGGGATGGTCATATGCTGGTTCTTTCGCGAGCAGATAAGGGCCTTTCTCGAGGCCCCCCTGTACGAGGCGTGGAGCACGGTTCCAGGGCTGCCGGAGCCCGAGCCCCTCCGGTTCAAGAGCTTGCTCGAGCCGTTTGTCGCCTATCTCAAGCTCTCCGCGATCGGCGGCGTTTTCCTGGCGGCGCCGGTGCTCATGTACAATCTCTGGAAGTTCATCGCGCCGGGACTCTACTCAAAAGAGAAGAAGATGGTGCTGCCCTTCGTTTTCGTCTCCTCTCTTCTGTTCGTGGGCGGATCCGCCATGGCCTATGCCGTGGTCTTTCCCATCGGGTTCTCTTTCTTCCTCGATTTCGCCGCCGGCGGCGAGGTGGAGAAGTACGACGCGACCGTCGAGATACTTCCAGGCGGGGAGCCGCAAAGGGAGGTCGAAAAGGTCGTCGTTGCGAAAAGACCGGAGGTCGTCCCGTATGAACGGGTTGGGCGTGTGTATTCGGGTGTCCTCGACGGAGGCCCGCTCGGGGTTGACGCCGGCGTGGACAGGGGCAGGGTGGCGCAAGATGACGCGGGACCGGATCCGCCGGGGGAGGAAGAGGATATCGCCTGGTGGGAGGTGTTCCTGAACAGGCTCCTGCGGGGGTCCTGCGGCACGCTTGAAGCCAGGCAGGGCAAGATCGGAACCGTCATCCTCACTTACACCTGGGATCTGGACAGTTGCAATAATGTGCCCGAGCTGTCCACGCTCTCAAGGGGCGACGAGGAGATCGAAGTCGAGTGGAACGAGGTGGAGACGCCCCCGGAGGGCACCGTGGTGTTCGAGACCCTGGACACGGGCTTGCGGATGGGCATGCAGGAGTACGAGCTGAGCGTGGTGACCTTGCCCGAAGACCACGGCAAGCTGCTTCCGATGCTGATGGTCAAGGATTACCTCTCCTTCGCTGTCAGGCTTTTGCTCGCCTTCGGCATTGTTTTCGAGCTGCCGATCCTGATCACATTCCTGGCCCTGGCCGGGATCGTGAACTACAGGCAGTTGCTCAAGTTCAGCAAGTGGTTCATCGTTCTGTCAGTGGTGATCTCGGCGATGCTGACGCCTCCGGACGTGATCACGCAGATCCTGCTGGCGACACCGTTGACGATTCTCTACTTCCTGTCGATTCTGGTGGCGTATATTTTCGGTCCCAAGCCCGACGACGAATAGCGTTCGTCAGGAGATGTTGTCGCAACCCCCGGGCTTGATCCTGCAATACAGGCGACGGACGCGGCGGCCGTAGCCATTGCGCTTGCACTTGCCGGAATTGTACGCGGAGAGCCACAGCTCCATATCGTCAGCGCCGCACTCCTCCTGCCAGTAGTGGAGATGGCCTACGCCCGCCCGGATGTTCGGCCTTGCATCCGTCAGATCGGCCTTGGTGATGGATCGGGTCAGGGTGCCCCGGGGCATGATCTGCATGAGGCCGACTTCCCCACGCTTGCCCTCCACCTTCGCGCGAAAGCTGCTCTCCCTGAAGATGATTGCGGTGACCACGAACGGATCCACCTCCGGCTGGACCGCGAGGGCCTCTTCCACGATGATGGTAGCGTATTTTTCCGCTCTTTGTTGTGCGTTGTCGGTCTTCCACAGGGGAAGGAGCGACAGGATTGCTGCGGTAACGGCGGCTGCGAGGCTTTCCATTCAGTTCACCGTGTTCCTCTTGCGGGCGCCCCTTGACCCGCCGTTTCCCAGTGCACAATAGAGAGTATTACGCTCTTTCGTGTACCGTCAAGACCCCGGGTGGTTGGTGGGTGTCCGTTTTGCTCAAAGGTACCCACCTGAAAAAACCAGGGGCAACCCCTGTGGTTGCCCCGATCTCGTCATCGGGCCATCCTGCATAGCTCGGCGGAAGCCGAGCGACGCAGGACAAACGTCACAAGGCGGTTTTTGATCGTAGGGCGTGGGTTAATCCCGCGCCGCCTGTCTCGTGCCCACCGTTGTGAATATCCCTGCGTTGGTGGATAATAATGAAATCGTTTTTCTCAGACCCCAATCGAAGGAGTCAGACTCTTTATACACGTCAGACTTTATACAGAGGAGTCAGACTCTTTATACACCCCACCCGATGTATAATCCCCGCACGATTCCAACCACCTTATGAAATAAAGGACCGGCAGGCGTTGGCCCAGGAAAGGACCGGCGTCGTGACGGGTCCGCCTACGCTCGATTTGGTTTGCCCGCCGTCGCAGGGCCTATGGCGGGTTTTCAACTATGGCGAGATCTTCGACCTTGGAGGACGATCCAAAACGACGACCGCAAGATGACGAAATCCCCCCCTCCTTCGCCAAGGCTACGGCGGGCAGGCTGACCCCCTTTGGTAAAGGGGGAATCTGTTTTTTTTGGTATCGACGGCTAGGTGGGGGTATCCTGACGGGTGATGAGAAGGTCTACCCGTTCATTTTTGACGCTCTTTTGCTGCGCACCGGTAGTGGGAATCTCCATCTGTCTGGTCGGCGTGGCGGCGTGGGCGCGAACCGTCAGCATACCTCCCGAGCAGGAGCCTTCGAGGGCCGAGCTTCCGAAGATAGAACCGGCCGCGGTGGAGTCGTCTCCTTATGTCGAGATTGGCGAGCCCGCCGGGTTCTTGTCCCTTCTGGTCAATAAAAACCGGCTGGTGGTCCGGCGGGGGCCCACGTCCAAGTTCAGGCGCCGAGGCGTGGTCATGAAGGGATCCCGGCTGCCGGCGATCGAACGGACCCGGGGCGTGGGATGTCGTGATTACTGGTATCGGGTTCACGACGAGGCGTGGGTTTGCGGAAGCGGTGTAACGCCCACCGACGATCCCGCATGGGGGTTGCGCTACCCGGTGATGGAGGATGGCGAGATCACTCCGTGGCCCTACGCCTTCGTTTACAAACCGGCCATGGAATACCGCGACGCCGGGGGTGCAGTGGAGGAGGTCAGGGAGATTTTCAAGGGGTATGGTTTCGGCGTCAAGGGGATCACCCGCCTGCACGGGGAGGCCTACTTCAAGACCGTGGAGGGGCGGCTCGTGCCCAGGCGTGCCGCCGGGATCTCGCGCCGAGTCAGCGATTTCGAGGGCGTGGAGATAGTCGACGGATCTCCCTGGCCGGTGGGGTGGGTCAACTCCAAGAAGGCGTGGGCCTACAGCGAGCCGTCCCGAAAAAAGAAGTTCCGTATCGCGCCCGTCGAGAGGTACTCGCCCTTCGAGGTGCTCGAGGAGACGGGAAAGGGCAGGCGTCGCTTCGTCCGGTTCGACGAGGGAACCTGGCTCGACAGGAGGAACGTTCGGGTGGTGACCCAGGCCGCGAGGCCCGACTCCGTGGGGCCAGCCGAGAGATGGATCGACGTGGACATCTCGCAGCAGATAGTGACCGCCTACGAGGGTGACACACCGGTGTACGCAACCATGATGTCCTCGGGAAGGGGCGGCGGATCCGCTACCGTGAAGGGCAAGTTCCGGATATGGGTCAAGGTGTCTGCAATTCCCATGGACAACACCGACGAGGAACTCGACGAGGAGATCGGGGGAGGGATCGATGCCGGCGTGACGGATGAGGACCGTCATCTGTTCTCCCTGCACGACGTTCCCTGGAGCCAGTTCTTTTTCGAGAACTTCGCGCTCCACGGTGTCTACTGGCATGACCGGTTCGGGAATCGCAGGAGCCACGGATGCATTAACCTGGCCCCCACGGACGCCCGGTGGTTCTTCGACTGGACCGGCCCGCGCCTGCCGGACGGGTGGTGGGCGATCTACGCGAGCGAAGAGGATCCCGGAACCCTGGTGAGGGTTCGGTAGGAGGAAGGTACCAGGAATTCTATTCCGTCGATTCCGGCAGGTCGAGCAGGAAACGCCATGCCGGAACCACCTCGATGGTCCCGCCGTCGATATCGATTTGCTCGTCCTCATTTCTCGTCACGATAGTTCCGGTTTTTTTGCCCAGCTCGGCCATCGCCTCGCTTAAGGCCGCCGTCTCCCGTTTCCGTGTTTGAGGTTCGGCCAGAGACTCGCACACCTGGACCGGCATCCGCGCGCGGCCGCGCCCTGGGACGATGAAGTCGACCTCCCGGCCGGACTTTGTCTTGTAGTAGTGAATCTCCGGGTAAAGACGCCGAAGCGCCGTGAACACAAGGTTCTCCAATAGATGTCCGGAGTTGACCAAAATCCCCGACGATACGGAAGTTACCAAAGCGTGATCGACGCAGTAGACCTTTTTCGGGTTGGTGTTGCTGCGCGCGAGCGAGGTGTCGAATATCCGCACGGTGAACAGGAAATAGGCGTCCTCGAACCATTCCAGGTAATCCGACACCGCGGACTTGGGGGCCTTGTGACCCAGCGATTTGAGATACCCCGTAAGGCGGTTTATAGAATAAAGAGAGGCCGTGTTGTCGACCAGCCAGTGCGCCAGGTCGGTCACCGCCTTCGGGTGCGAAACGTCATGGCGTTCGACCAGGTCCCGAAACAGGATGGCGTGAAGGTATTCCTGGTGGATTTTGATCCGAAGATTTCGCCCAAGGCCGGCGACCTCGGGGAAGCCGCCTGTATCCCAGTATTCCTCGAAGGCCTTCTGTACGAGGAGCCGCTTCTTCGTCGACAATGCACCCTCGCTTTCGATTCCCTTGTAGTCCAGGAATTCCTGGAACGAGAAAGGGAACATCTCCCATGAGAGCGCACGCCCGCGCATCTGAGTAGCGATTTCCTTCGAGAGCATCCTTGCCGACGAGCCCGCGAGATAGACCTCGCATTTTTCCGTGCGCAGCAAGCGGTCGACAAAGGGCTCCCAACCGGGAGCCGATTGAATCTCGTCAAAAAAGCAGTAGACCGTCTCGGTGTTTTTCTTCTCCGGGTAGATCGAATAGTAGGCTTCGGTGACCAGGCCGAGGTTGTCCCGCCGCAGGTTGTGGAGGCGGTCGTCGAAAAAGTTCAGATACAGTATGTTCCGTCGAGGGACTCCGCCGGCAATAAGCCGCTCGATGAGTTGGAACATATAGGTCGACTTGCCACTCCGGCGCACCCCGATGCAGACGGCGGCTTTGCCGTGAACAGTCTCGACACGCAGGCGCCGCGGTACCCCGGTCTCCAGTTTGGTTTCCTGGAAGTCCAGGATGATGGATTTGATCGTATCTATCATTGTGTCACCCCCGGTCACGATTATCGCCGGACAAGGCCCTAACTGGTAGGAAAAATTACCAGTATGGCCTACAGGTGTCAAGGAATATTACCGGATGTTTTGCGAAAAACGACCCGTTTTTCAGCGGGGCCGGACTTGTTTTGCAGGGGTCCTACCTTGACACCACCACCCAGGAGGCCATCCGGATGTACTGCCACCCGTCCACTACCGTGTAGTCCACGCCATTGTAGAAGCCGTCGTAATCGAAGGTGTTGTCCTGGCCGATGTTCACCTGATCCGTGATATCGGTCATCGTGAGATCCACTTGCTTTCCGGGGCACCATCCGCCCCGTCCGTACCACCACGTGCCGTACTGATTGGGCACGGTGCCGTCGGAAATCTGGGCCATGCACCCGTATTGGTCGCCGATCGTATCGCCAAAGTCGATGACATTGTCGGCGCCGTTCACGTAGAAATGATGATCGGTATTGCAGAACTCCGCACAGTTGCCGGGGCTCTGCATCCCGTGACCCGTGATGGCCGAAGCTATCTCCACCTTCACCGCATCGGTGGGGATGTTGATGGTCATAGGCGAGTAGTTGGAATTGTAGTCGGGACCGAAGTGATATTCGCCCGAGAAGAGATCGATGGCCGCCGCCGGCGCGGGATCCTTGCTCTGATCGAAGAGCCGTATGCTCAGTGTAACGTACCAGGGGTCGGCGATCGACAGCTTGAACCGCTTGTCTCCGCCGCCGGCGAAGATCGGCAAGATGCCGCTGACATCGTGCACCCACCTTCCCTCCCGGTGATAAGACGTGATCCAGTGTCCGACCTCGTAGTCGCACACGGGCGGATCGCTTTCATCGCACAGGAGAAGATAGACATTGTAGTCCCACGCGGGACACACGGTGAACTCGCCCGCTCCTCCGCAGTTCAGGGTCAGATCGAATTCCATCGAATCGAAGCCGGCCATGGTCGAGGCGTCCGGGAAAGTCACTTCGAAGTGGTGACCCTCGTCATCCAGTTCGGACACCGCGGTTTCCTCCCAC
>SDBV01000411.1_pt1 | contig 61347 bp, 115 predicted proteins | sample 2277081 | NCBI WGS metagenome assembly SDBV01 (sample SAMN10402039, study PRJNA504765) | marine sediment metagenome | isolation source: marine sediment core GS10_PC15, 223 cmbsf | place: Arctic Ocean: Southern Knipovich Ridge | collected 2010
CTCGCAGGCTACATAGGCATACCTGCCTATAACAACAACATCGGCAGCACCATTAAGGAAATTAGGTGCGCCCGCTCCCTGGATACTGCCCACAAAAGCAGGAGCTGCCGGATTAGAAATATCGATTATTGTCAGGGCGTCTTCCTGCTCGCAGGCTACATAGGCATATCTGCCTATAACAACAACATCGGTAGCACCAGTTAGGAAATTAGGTGCGCCCGCTCCCTGGATACTGCCCACAAAAGCAGGAGCTGCCGGATTAGAAATATCGATTATTGTCAGGGCATTATCGGTAAAAGCTGTTACATAGGCATATCTGCCTATAACAATAACGCCGGTAGCACCATTAAGGAAATTAGGTGCGCCCGCTCCCTGGATACTGCCCACAAAGGCGGGGGCAGCGGGAGTGGCAGCATCTAAAATGGTGAGGGCATCATCAACCGATGATGGTACATAAATATACGGTGGCATCTCATACTCCTAGCTTGTCCCCAGAATCTTCGCTGCAGAAAATTCGGTTTCTATATCTGCTAATACCCCGGCTGTCTGCCTCATTGAGATTTCCACGCCAAATACATCGGGAATCGACCTAATCTCAACAAGAACGTGGTCTGTTGGCTGGACATCCGAATAAGAGCGCTGGTCATGGTTTACCAGGTCGCCACCTGAAACTAATCTCTTACGTATTCGGATATCTATAGTATCACCGGCGAGCATCGGGGTGAGATTAATGACGGCTCCTCCGAAGAGGTAGGCCAGAGTTGATGCGGAGACATCTGTATAAACTACTGCCCAGGCAGCTGTCATTGTCTTTGTACCGGATTGAGGTGATCTCCGCAAAGCGAGCATGGGCGGTACGCCTGTTCCACCAGCCATTTAACCACCTCCTTTTCGCCGCTCGACAGTGAGGCAGGCAAAGCAGCCGGCAACGGTGCCCGCAATCCATATATTCTCAGCGTTCTGCACAGCATACCAGACGGTTTCATTAGGGATGAGAGGGAAAGACTGGTTAATACTGACACAAGCACTGAGAGATGAGCCGACCTGAAGCCAGCCCGGGTTGAGCCCCCAGGCCTTTATGAACAGTGTCATGCCATCGGGTACCGCGATATAAGGCATCTGAGTACCGGCTACTCCTACTCCTACCCGCAGAGCAGTGATGCTATTAACATTAGGTGGCCATCCCTGGACATTAATCGCAAGCTTCGTTATCTCATTGATAATATCAATAATACTATCGTCAATCGAGTTTGAAGAAGCGGCGATAACAGCTAGTAGGTTAACAAGCTCCGGCGAGAGGCCGTTTCCACTAGCTTGAGCCGTTTTTGTATTAGCATATGCCAGGGCGGCTGTTATAGCGGCGGCTGTGCTCATGCCAACAGCCACCTTGGTTGCTTTGTCAGCCATGAGTTTACCTCCTCTAGCCGAATACAGCTACTTGAAGCTGGATGTCAATTGTTCCAGCGGCGACCAGGGCTGCTGGGAATGCGGTGATGTCAGCGAAAGCCTCTACCTCGTCTAGATCCTCATAGGTGTCAGACAGGTTATTCATGGACATAACAGCCGGCATCAGAGCAGCGAAAGCTCCTGCTACTCCGGTACCTATTGACATGGCCGTATTACCTGCGACGTTGTTCATCGACTGTATCTTGAGAATCTTCACCGACTTCACACCAACAAGTTGGTTAGCGAGAATCGGGATGGTGAAAACAACGACGGCATTCGCTGCCAGCGCAGCAACCAGGTTAACCACAGGTCCGGTAACAACGATTCCTTCTTTATTAGCTAGTAACATTTTGACTCTCCTTTAATCCCCTATTCCTCGACCGGAACAGAATATGTCAGTGCTCGGTACTGTGCCTGCCTTGATGGCTTTTACCAGCTCCGGATCCTTATGCTCTCCTTCTGCGAGGTTTACAGAGTGGAACCGGTAGCCGAGAGCTATCAAGCGGACTGCGCCCAAAGCAAAGGCATGCCCATTGACTGCCTCGACTGCAGGACGGTTATCCTCCCAGATGGCTATTTCCGTTGAGACTAGGTTAGGGTCACGGAAGAGGATATTCATGTCCACGGGGACCTGTATGTTGCGAAGCTGCCATTTGGCTATACCCGCGGGATGATAGAGCCGTATCTGGGCATCGTCGATGGGGTACCATCGAAAGAGACCGAATTCCTCGTCCGGCATTTCCAGGTTGGGAACAGCAGTTCGGCCACCAGCGGTTACGGCTGCTAAGCCACCCAGGTCTATGCACTGGAACGGTGGAATAGCTTCCAGGAAATCGACCTTTCGGTAGTAGGTGTTCTGGACATAGTGGATAGAGACATTTTGACCTTGCAGGGCTATGGGATCGAACATCCCCACCTGCGCTTTGAAGATATGAAGATCTGGCATTGCTTGCCTCCTTTTCTGTTTCTATCAGCGGAGTCGAATGCGTATTATTCAATTACGGGGGAAACCGGTGTGTCAAGAGGAACATTTCTTTGGTTCCACGCGATAAGGTTTTCACCATTAAGCCAGTACTCGAGACGGTCCAGGTCAGCATAATCAGACTCGAAAGAGCGGACTCTATGAAGCTCCCCATTCAACATCAGCTGTGAGCCAACTTCCATCTCAGAAACCGGGATTAGGTTACCGGTTACAGGGGAGGCAGACCGTTTTTCCTGACGTCGCTTGTTGGCCGCTGCCCGAGTAACGGCTTTTTCTGCGTCTGTTTTTCTTCTACCCAACTTGATTTTCCTCCTTAGTCCAAGGGGGGCAATAGCCCCCCTCTAACTAACTCTAACTACCGATTGCGGTAGCGATGATCACACGACAGGAAGTGGCACCAACAGCACCACCTACCGGGTTGTCAACGACAGTGTAGGCTACGCGACTGCCGGGGTCAACAATGTCTACAGGGACCTTGACAGGCCAGGGTAGATGGATATTCAGAGGACTTCCACCCATGGAAGCAGCAGCTGCGCCTATGGTAATAATCGGGTAGTTGGTGATGACCACGGTTCCAGCCGCTATAGCAGCGCCATCAGCACCGCCATAACCAAGGCTTACCCGCCAGCTCTGCTCTACAACTATAGCAGTAGCATAACCGAACTGGAATCCGACGATCCACCAAGGCACTGCGGGGGAGGCCGCTGCTGCGAACAGCTGGGCCCATGCGCCCACGGCGCAAGGCACTTCGGCTGCTGGCAGTGCTTGGTATCGGATATTACCCGATTCCACTGCAGTCAAGAAAAGTTGGTCTACCTCATTTTTTACAGTCATAGCTTTTTCTCCTTTCTCCTTTCATCTTTCAGGATACTTGCCTAGCTAAGCTAGTTTCGACCTTTAATCGGGGGGAGGGAGTTACCCCTCCCCCTAGTGCTCACAAAAAGTTCAATTAGGCAACGACGCTACCGGCGGTCTCAAATAGGAAGTTATGAATATGGACTGGTGTTGCAGGGGCAACGGCTCGACATAAAACCTGGATAGCGAAGACCTCCTGCGGATCGATAACCACAGGCTCCGAGAAGAAAGCGTCGATTTCCTGTCTCACTCCCAGGGGTTCCAGGTCAAATACTGCCTGGATGTTGCCTGCGGCACCGCTTCTCCTAAAGACCACGCGGGAAACGGGCATCGGGACAACTGCTGACTCAATGGAAATACCGTAGCAGACCATGAGCTTGCCCACGATGAGCTGGGGAGCGGCAATTGCCTGAAAGCAACTGTAGGGTGTACCGACAACGGCCAGAGCTGCGGTTATCCACATATCAATGGCGGTGCCTGCTACCAGGTCGGGGCCAGCCGCGATAGGTTGCAGCTCCCGCTGGTCAATCGACCGGGGCCAATTAAGACCCCTGAGGTAGGCTGCGATATGGTCGACTCGCGTTCTCTTTTGGGCTTCCGGAATCGATTGCAGGCCAGGAACGTCAGCGTTGATATCACCGATATTCTTGTGACCTGTTCTTTCGAGCCCTGCTGCCAGGGCCTCCAACCGATAGTCCCTTTTTTCTTTGTGAGTCATATCTTCGGACATGACTAGGTAATTTCGTGAAGCCATCTGCGTATACCTCCTTCAGACTTCATTTTTATTTTTGTGCCTTCACCTAGAAGGCGTTGCTTCCTGCGCCCTCAAATTCGGGCTGGTAACTGCGTGTGACGCGTTCCCTGACTCGATTCTTTGCTATCCTGCTCACAGGAGCTGCACCTCTGACTCGGTCATAGATCTTCCGAGCAGTCAGGGGAGCAGACGCAACGCCTATATTCTTAATATAGTCGCCACCCCATCCCATAAAGGCAGCCAGATATCCACCGATGGTCATTGCATAGTCAGCCCATTCTGCCTGAGCAGGGATAAAGGACTCGGCTACCAGGTCAACAGCCACAACAGTTAAGGGGGATCCAATATCGGGAACCATATTTATTGCCATGGTTTCCTCCAGTTTCGACAGTTTAGAGGGCCGTGCCTTAGCAAAAAGAAAAGCTGGGTCGCCCAAACTTTTCGCTTAGGGCACGACCCAGCTTTTTATCTTTCTCTGATCGACCTAGACGTTCTATATCTCTTTCGTCGCAGAGTGTACTATTTTATTTTTAACATATAAAAAGATTTTTGTCAAGTACTATTTTTTAGTGGGTCCACGAAGTTTTGGCTTAGCTAGTGCGATAGCCGCGGTTAATGCTCCCCCGGCTATTAGTATAACGGGTAGCCATGGGACCTTCCCATCTGCAGGGACACATAATCCGTCCTGACGACACACATATCCCGGAGGACAGTCAGCATCTATCTGGCAAAATATGGTGGGTATTTCTCCTACCTGAATGGTGAAATCGTGCTCATCTACTATTTCTTCATAGGTTGAGAATCCTGCCTTGAGGCAGCTTAAAATAATATGCCCGATTTGATTCTCTTGCACTCCAGGAAAGCTCACTTCCAAGACACCATTGTTACTGCCTCCAAAGAGAGTGCTTGATATTATTTCTTCTTCTTGGCCATTGAGTGTGATAACTGCCTTGACTCTCCAACCATTTATTTGCTCAAACAGCGCAGAGGTTTCTGCCTCCCACCCTATCTGGAAGTTTATCTCTTCCCCGGCTGGGATTGGCTCCTCTCCAAGAATAGAAACACCTGATATTATTCCAGAAAAGATATGTTCACCATCATCACCATCAGGAACAACTTCAGGGCCTACCATACAGAGCTTGTCCGAATAGGTATCTAGCAGCTCGCCTGTATCCGCTCGGAATTCAACCTCGATAGTATGATCACCTTCTCGGTTAAATATGAACCAGGCTACAGATTCCCAAAACTCGTGAGTTTCATTAGGGCTGAGCATTTCAAAGGAGGTGTGGTCGTAATGGCCACCGGGTATTATGAAGCCTCGGTTATCACGTATCTTCCAACTGACCTGCCCATGATAATTTGTCTTGCCAGTATTTTTTATATGAACATGCACCTTGGCTTGGGTGCCTTTTGGTATATCTTCCCTAACAGGAATAGAAAGGAAGCCCCCGGTATCCTTGATCTCGAGTTGCATAGATTGAATTTCACCTTCGGCGGCTTGAGCTTCAACTTTACATAGCTTGCCGTTCCATTGGTCGAGAATTACCCCTGTCTCTTCGGCAATAAGCTCTATCTCAACTGTCCAATCGCCTACCTCATCTATGCCAAATCTTTCAAAGCTTTCATAAAAGTGATGTGTATCATCGAGGTTCAGACCGAAAGCCTTGCACTCATCATAATCTTTGATTAGAGCAGATGGGCTTCGGACCTTCCAATTGATACAGGGGTGAAACTCAACATTACCGGTATTTTTTACCCATACGTGGATTTTGCCATCAGAACCATCTACCACACTTCCACTTACCGGAATTTCATATCGCTCGCTGCCAAAACCTGGGGGGAAAACCTCTAGCTCCTTGGTCTCAATAGAACCTGCGATGAGCTCTACATGGGGTACAATAGTAATGGTCTTGTAATCGAGCTGTATCCAATCAGTTCTACCGGCCGGGAAACTGCCATAGAGATAATCCGGATGGCCCCAAAGAACAACGGCAAATGTTATGGGATATGTAGGCATATTGAACAAGTTGAGTATGGCCTCACCGCTGTCAGAAGTGCCTATATGCCTCTCAGTCTGGTCATCTAATATTTCCCACTCGGGATCTCGATGCTCATAGGCAACCAGAGCTGATGTCCAGTTGGTATTATCCTCCTGTGCAGACCAGTTCACACGTAGTTTGACCTGTTCTCCTAGGGGGATTTCGGGAGGTCCGCTGAAATCGGGGAATACTCCATAACCAGCTTCAATTGATATTATCCGACCGTTCAAGTTGCTCCCCTCCGTGTTGTTAGAACTATCAGCCCAATAACACCTATTGCGGCGCCGACCAGAAGAGCGACTGGTATCTGCGCTGCCGTGGGCACTTTAACCAGCACGGTTATAAATGATATTATTAATGCGAGCGTGAAGGCGCCGATAGTGATTGCCAGCCAATGCACCTTCATGAATGCTAAAGTCGCTACGAGCCAGGCCGGGTCAGCTTCCATATCGACTATCCCCTGACCATTTTCACCGTAGACATCGATCAAGTCTAAACCCTCAGGGATGAACGGATTGAATACGAGCTCAGCGCCTGCAAGATCAAAGAGCCAGGGGGCCCAGGTATCCATGACAACCCTGATCTTTGTGCCCTTGGTTAGCTCCATTTCAGCAACCGTTTGCTCCAGGTCAAAGAGACTTACCCCTTCAGCTACTGTCAACCATTGAGCCATATCTAATCCCCCCCACTATTTCTTGAGAAATACTTATTCAAGCCTCTTTACAGCCACAACTCTCGGTTAAAATATCTTTTATCGCTTTGGGTACGGTCCGGCGCTCAAATAATCCGAGCAGATCTATATATTTAAGAGCTTCTGAGGTTTGGAGTACGTCACGTCTAACAGCGTGCCACATCTCATCTACTATCTCACCATGGGCATCTTCAAAAAGCAGGAGATTAGACACCATCTCTTTTATCTGACACTGCTCCGCCCGTTCGACAGCAGAATTAAAAGATTGCTTGAGGCGATGGAGGGTATGTGCATAAGCGTCTGACAATGTTTCCGGTGCAGCAGCTATTAATCGGTCTATGGTACTCACTATAGCATCTTCTTCCAGTTGAGCTGAAGCCATTGCCTGGTGTCCCCTTTCCTCCTGGGCTTTGGTCATTGGCCTCCCCAATTCTATTGAAGGTCCTATCATAGGCTCCTCTACAAAACGTCTCACTTGTTCTTCTGGGCTAAGCTTCTCCCATTCTTTAAGGTTCATTACTTCATCCCCTCAATATAGGCCATATCAAGATAATCCGAGAGCCAGGTACTGAAACATGCGGTATAGGGCTCCATGACAGTTCTGCCAGGAATAACAAATACTTCCTGGTCATTAAAGAGATGGACAGCTTCATATCGCTCTGCAGTGGCAACAGGAACAAAAACCGGGATATCTTCCTGGGTCGGTTCAACAATGTAATCATGGCCACCCAATCTTACCTGAACCCAGGCATGCCCTCCTACTTTGCCGTTGTAAAGGTTACCTAATACAGCATAGACTTGCTTACTTGATAATTCCTGACGAATCAATGAGGCTAAGAGGAAAGACTTATTAGCGCAGTTGCCGACTTTTATCTTGGATGTTATGCTAGGAGTGTTCCAGAGGTCATTCTGGAAGGAATGCTTCCCCTCAATTGTGAGTGTTCCTCTGATAAACTTCTTATACTTCACCTCAGAAGCAACCCAGCCATGCAGGGCCGCTATCCTATCATCAAGCGTGCGGATATTCGCAGTAAGGCCTGCATGTAGCTCCTGCACATCGATAGCCTCGGGTGTGATGAAATCAGTTAGCCATTTACCCTCACCAAAGAAAGTGGCTGCGATTGGCTGATCATCTATAGTTTGCATTTAAGGCTCCTATTTCATTCTCTCGCATACTTTTGTGTTAAGTACTCGTTTTTTTACCACTTGTGCCTCTTTGAAGAAATTATCGTAGATTCCTTCAGCTCCTTGCAAAGATTGATAAATTAGGCTCTTCTTTTCTTCTTCCGTTGCACGGAATAAGTCCTGTTTTGTTTGATTAAGTTCTTTTTCTGTATCCATGATTAACTTATCAAGCGCAAGCAATATATAATGCCTATCAAATTCATAAATACAATCACATGGGTTCCCTATAGGTTCAACCATTATTTCCTCCCTATTATCTTCTTAGTGGCCTGCTTCCTCAACCATACAGCCCCACCTTCTGTCGAGCCGATGATAGCGGGACCAACAATGATTCCAATCAGGAGTCCAATACTGCCGGCAAAGAGCCAGGTGGGAATTGATACAGACTGGGTGATCTCATTAATTGTCTGGCAGTGAGGACAAGTTATCTCCGGCCCCATATGTACTGACACAGGGTAACCGCATTCGGCACAGGTTGCAATAGGCATAGCTAACCCTCCTCCTTGACAATATTACACTGACACTTCTCGACTGCTATCTCAAGTAGTATCTCTTTCAGCAAGAGGTCAATAACATCTACTCTTTTAGTCACGTCGATATCAGATTTCATAGCCCGGTGAGTCAGAAGTTCCCCAGATGCTTTATACTCGCTATATTCTGTCAGGACCGCACTTAGGTCGCAGCTCGACATTCGCTGGATTAAAGACTCAACATTGCCTCTATGAAAGGCTTCCAACTCTGGGGCTACTTGTTCAGTATCAGTCTTGAGCAAGACTAACTGAGTTCGTATCTTTGATAGGTCTACTGGATTTTCTATTCCCACTATCGCCTCCAGGAGGCAGACTTAAAGAAAGAGGGTCACCTCTTATGGGCGACCCTCCATAATCTACTAATAGCATACTAAGTTTATTTTGTCAACTCTCTACTTTACTCCGAATTATTGATACCTGCCTGACAAGCCAGTTATGACCTTTCTTCCACCCGAGGAATAGTGATGCTAGCGCTGGGCAATCTTTTTTTAAGGCATCTATAACCCAATCAGCCGTTAGCCAGTCCAAGCTCCCCACCTTTTGAGCCATTATTTGAAGCCCTTCCCGGTGCTTGAGGCTTAGGGTTTCCCACAACGAGGTATTATTCTTAACCCATTCGGCCGCTTCCTTAACTGTGACTGAGCGAAGGACCTCTACCAATGTTCCTTTGAAGACTGACGGGGCCATCTGGGCGATAAAGCCGCTGCTCACTATCTTTGCATACTTAGCTATTTCCATTTATTCTTCTTCCGTTTCCTCCCCGGATGATTCAACAGGTACCCGCCTTATACTGTACTTAGTTTCGCAGCCGGCGCAGATTGCTGTTTTTGCGGTAGGACCTATTGCCACTGGCTGCAGGCATGTCTTATTAGCACATTTTACAGTACCTGATTCTCCAACACCCACCTCCACTACTTGGCGACTCTTGCCCCCTGCTGCTGCTTCTGGCTCCCCTCTAGCCATGAACCCTTTGGCTATCGCCGAACCAACCATAGCAGGGGCATTAGCGAACATCTCATCCCTCTTGGATTGGCGCGCTTGTTCCTCTCTCGTGGCTTCTCTATCATCATCTAGCTTTCTTAACCCCATTTGCCACCTGCGCTCTTCGGCCTTGGCCTCCCTTGACTCGCGCCTGTTTGCTCTAGTCTCCTCGAACTCCATTTTCTTTAATGCAAGCGTTGTCTGTATGTCACTTGAGCCAGCCCCTGGTGCGGCGAAGCCCAGCTGGGTGGCAAACTCTTTAGTCACGTTGTACTGGTCCATAAAGGACCCTCTTGAGGCGTTCTGCTCGATCATCTTGCCCAGCATCCCGATTTGTGCCTCGAAGGATGTCTTCAGCACTTCCATCTCCTTTGCGTGGAGCCTTTCCCTCAGGTCATCACTGATACCAGCTTGAGTTGCTGCCTGCTGTTGAGCCTCGAGCGTTAAGGTTTTGAGGTCCGTCGTCTGCTGCGAGAGCATCTGCTGAACATCAAAGTTTCCCGTGACCTTCACGGCTGCGTCAGATGCTTTGGCTCCGGTTTCCCCGGCCACCACTCTAGCTGCCTCGGCGGTTGCCTTGTCTGCCTTGGCCTCAGCCTCCCTTACCTCTGCCTTCTTCTTTTTTACTTCAGTAGAAATCATATCAGTGGCTATCATTTCCTTGGTTATCTTCTGGGCTGCAGCAATCGGATCCTCTTCTCCCCCCTCAGGCGGAGACTGCCTCCCTTGATTCAGAGCCAGCCCCGCCATTTTCTTCAGCGCCGTCTCCCCCACTACTTTCGGTTTCGACTTGTCTCCCATATTCTACCTCCCTATAATTACATAGTCTGCGATAAAATTCACACATATCACACAAAAAATCGCCTATTGTTCCAGTATAGCCTAGGTCTCTCTTCGCCTTCTCGTAGGTATCCAAGACGACTATGGCGCCATATTGACTCAATGCCCAATTCTCGGGTTTAATTGTTATCTTGCCAACCTCGATGGCTGGGCTCGGCTTCTCGAGTTTACTATCAATTTTATCGTCTTTGGGAGGATCCTCTGGCGGTTCCTCCGGTGCCTTCTGCCCATCCTTGATTGCCGTAAATACCTTACTGACAAGACTGGCGGTAAAGCCTTCCTTAACTAGATCTTCCTGACTTGCGCCTCCCTGAGCCTTGATTGCAATTTGAAGTTGAATCGGTGTCCATGAGATCTTGATTACCTTCTTAGTTTTCTCTTTTACCATACTCTGTTTATCTCTCCTATTCTCACCTATTCCTCGGTTCTAGCTTCTTCTAGGGCATTATCGTACTCAATTCTCGATTCTCGTTCAATTCTCGATTCTCGATTGCTTCTTGGGGAAACCTATATAATATCAATACCACATAACATGAAAAGTGTCAAGTATTCATCACTAATTACCCTCCCTCAGCCCTTAAACCTTGACTTAATAAGAAAAATATGGTAAAAGTGGAATATGAAGAGTGAATTTTTAGCCATGTGTTTCCAGTACGGTGGTCAAATAATAACAGCTCTCCTCAAGAACCGAGCTCCGCGAAGATTGCCGGCACCGGCATTACCCTTGGAAGAACCACCATCAGTAGAAGAGGGTATTTCTCAAGAAATAGACTTGAGTGGTAGCGGGATGGTTTCGATTCCCCTGGACAAGGAGGCCAAAGCTGTAGAAGGTGCTGGTAGCATAGAAGCTGGCTGTGTACCTTGCGCCCTCGGACATATCAGTACCTGTTCGGGTGGACTCGCTGAAGCTATGCGCTTTGCCAGGAAAGACGGGATGGATTCTAATCAGGTAATCGACCGAATAGGCCACTGCCTAGAGGAACTCAATATAATGGAGCGTGAGGACCTCTCTCCGCAGAAAATAGCCAGCTTACCCAAATGGGAAAAAGACCTCGCTGTCGAGGCATTAAATGTAAGCCGTAAAATGAGACACGACTTAGAAGGTCTGAGTACTGAATCAACAGTGGATGACCTTGAACAACTAGCTGCCGGAGCACAGGATTCTCGAGAATACATAACCCGGGGTTGGTTCAAGCACAAACTCACCACAATGTCTGGTAAGGAAAAGTCAGAGCTAGTCAAGAAAACCATAGCGGAATTAGAGGAGAAAACATGACCGAAGACAAACCAAAGTGTAATGTGGACGATATCCTTTGCCAGCTGGGGGTTCTCTCACACCTCCGCGGGATGCAAACCAGCCTGGGAAGTGAAGATTTCAAAAGTAAGTTCCCGGAGTTTGAGGGTTGGGATGAGACGATAGTACGGACAATCAAGAGTCAGGAAGCAGACCTCAGCGAGGCGCTGAAGGACTGTAACCTTTCCAGCGTCGAAGAGCTAGGAGAACGCCGTGTCCAGGTCCATGCTGTTATCGAGCCTCCCCAGATAACAGAAACAGAGGAGGCACCAGAAGAATGACCCTCAGGCCAATCACTGAGAAGGTAACCCAGGAGCCGCTGCCGGCAGCCTTAACAGTACTCGCAAAGGCAATTATCACTGGTATTGGAATCGGTCTCGGTCTCTATATTGTGAGAAAGAAGATGAAGCTGCAATGACCAAATGGCTAATAATAGGGTTTGGGTTGAGCCTAGTCCCTATCTGGAAGGACGTGACAACAGGAGAGGGTCAAAATATATGGGAATATATCCACTCCACGGCCTTTACCAAGAGGAAGCATATTACGCCGGAGGAAGCGATTGAAAACTACCGGAGAAATACGGGATTATGACCAGAGGGGAATGGCTTGTTATTATAGGAGCAGCTTCGTTAATACCCGTCTGGCGGTCTGGGATACGCGGTAATCTAACATTCCCCGAGTTCATCATCGAGCATACTATCTTCGGGCACCCGGTGGAGTATATCCCTGAAGAACTTTTAACCAGGGGTGAATCTGAGGGAATCTACATGGAGATACGATAATGGACGGGAGACCACTTATACCACTAGACAAAGATACTATCGTCCTGCTTTATCAGGCGGATATGACTTCATGTGATATTGCTACTCTATTTGGTGTAAGCTCGGTGACTATCATAAGACGACTCCACAGATGGCATATAGCTCTAATCAAACGAGTAGTTTGGAACAAGGGTCTTACTGTAGATAGTGACCCTAGAGTTCGTCTTAATTCAGAGAAGACCTCACGCATGGCTGGGCATAAGCACAGCGATGAAACCCGGGCTAAGATGTCTGCCTCACGAAAAGGGCAAAACACTTGGAGTAGAGGGCGAAAATTAACGCCCGAACACAGAGCTAAAATTGGAGAAGCCAGCAGAAGACAGTGGCAAGACCCAGAATATCGAGCTAGGATGATAAAAGCATCAAAAGCACGATGGGCTGACCCTAATTATGCTAATAGAGTCCGCCCACTCCTAATCAAAGGTAATTTCAAAAGACCCACCCACCCTGAGCAAATTCTTCTCGACATTATTGAAAAATACAATCTTCCCTTCAAATACACTGGGGATGGCAGCTTCATAATACAAGGCTTTAACCCAGATTTTGTTAATTCAAACGGTACGAAGGTAGTAATAGAAATCTTTGGCGATTATTGGCATGGTAAGGCCAGCCGTACTTGGAAGGAAACAGAGTTAGGGCGCATTATGGCCTTTAACTCCTTTGGCTTCCATTGTATTATTTTCTGGGAAAGGGAATTAAATACATTGCCACAACAAGCTATCGTGGAAAGGATAAAACGTGAAACAAGAAGATTATCGAGCCTGCATGTCAGCAGGATTAAAAGGTAAAAAGGGCTTATCCAAAGAAGAACGCCAAAGCCTTTTTTGTACCACAAGCCGATTATGTTCAGGAAAGGCTTCCACTGAGCAGGAAGCAGCCAAACTCTGCGCTGAAGCTGCCTCAAACCCGAAACCCCTTACCGCAACGAAGGGTACGAGATCCAGAAAATGCAAGGTAGACACTAACACCCTAGCTGCCTGCATCATCAAGGGTATGGCTGGTAATGAAATTACCCTGGTTAATCTCACGCCTGTCCTTGCTGGCTGCACAGGGCAAAAAGTAACAAAGCTCCTCTCCCAAAAAGAATTTATGAAAAAATGCTTCAAGAAAAACCCTGTACGTGATATGAGAGAAGCTAACAAAATACGCTTACTATGTATAAGTCAGTGGAAAGAAGGAGATGGGAAGGAGTCTTAGATGGGAGTCTTCTCAAAAGATGCCTATGTTAAGATAGTCGCTGTTAACGGCAATTTCAAATACGGATATATCCAAACGGTCCAGGAAAAGGGTTACCACTTGCTTATCTGTCTCCATGAAGAAGGTACAAGTGCATTTGAATACGAGCTGGCGTCCGGGGCGATGGCTGAAGAGTGGGACAAGATGCTTAGTGACATTGAAAAGAAGATAATCCCGCTACTTGCTCAAGGACTTTCGACAAAAGAAGTGGCTGCCAAGCTCTCCTTGTCACCTATTACAATCAGGGTCCATCTACGAACGCTGCGGCTTAAATTGCAGATGGAAAACCGTCAACAGCTTATTGCTTTTGCCCAAGGCATAAATCAACATCTAGAAGGAGCTACAGATATGGAGGATAAAAATGACTGAACCGGCAGAACGCCTAATCCGGCTCAAATTAAAAGACGGCGGCGCCATTGATTTTAGCCGCACAGAGGAGCATGACATTGTCCTCAGCCATGACGGCAAGAGTGTTAACCTGGGCAAGGCTTCCGCGCAGCTAACCATTGATTTAATAGCATTACTGGAACCTCTTGGGGAAATAGAGGAGGAAGAAAGAAATGGAACCCCATGAGCAAGATACTCAAAATTGCCTGGCAATAGAAGAAGATAACGCTGCTCTCGCTTGCCTGAAAAAGGTGGTGGCTCAATATTCTGGCAGCGATGTCTGCCGGCCAAAGTTAGTTCTCTTGGTTCAGGAGGGGTGTCTTCCCTGCAAAGGAGAGATTGCTCTACATGCTGATGACATCGCCAAGGGAGTTGTGGAAAAGATAGATGTAGATTCGCCCAAGGGGAGGGAGATTGCAAAGAAAAATGATATTTATGCCATGCCTTCTCTCCTTCTGCTCGACTGCCATGATAATCTCATAATGCCCGTTTAATCGTTTTGCTTGACGAATCTCTTCAGGCCGATTAAGCTATAAATAGTTAAGTCTGAAAAAGGAGGAATCGAAATGGGGAAAGGACGACTACTTTCAACCGCTATGCGGAGTAAAGTTGCCCCGCCACCTGGTTTTAGATGGGTGGCCCCAGCCAATGCCCATGCCCGCTGCGTCGGCACCGAGCTGCGAGGGAAGAAGGGCGGAGGCAGAGACGGCGTAATAAGTCGCTTTACCTCGGCCAGCAAAAAGTGCTAGTTGGCTGAGCCGGTTAACTTGCCATAGATAAAAAGAGGGCTATCTATTTGGTAGCCCTCTTTCTGTTTATGCGAGCGTTATGTGCCTTCATATACCGGAGTTGCTTAGCGCGTTTCCTCTCGTCCTCAAAGTGTTTTTCATTCAGAGAATCGGCGCATGCTCTACACACTCCATCCTGTGGCCGGAATCTAACCACCTCCTCCTTGCATCTTGGGCAAATGCCACCACCGGCGGCCTCCCAATCCTCTTGTTTCGAGTGTTGTTTACGTCTTATCCCACCATCAATTACTTTCAGGTGCGGGTCCACACTAGCAAATAACTCACTTGCCTTCTTCTTCTGCATCACCTTTGATCTTATCTGTGAATTCCTTAGCCGCCTCTATTACCTTTGTCGTGTCCGTCTTAACCGTGCTAATCAAGTCATCCACACTCTTGATCAGCTTCTTGGCCTTTTTGGCAATATCACTCTCAGACATTTTAAGCCTCCTTAACTCTACTTTATACTCCTGAATTTTCTATAGAGTTGCTCCTGGACTAATAAAGGGTTTTGTCTCTTAGGAAAGACAATGTCCTCACCAGCGAGTAAATTAAGAAATTTCACTTGCTGCATTTGCACAACCTGAGGAGGCAGAGGCAACACTTGCCCTATCACAGCTTGAAAGCGAAGAGCGGCCTCAGCTTGGCCCGTTTTTGCCCGCAGATAGGGGAGAATCAGTTCGAGGAACTTGGCAGCCTTAGCACCATGTATATGCCATTGATAATAGCCCGGCCGGGGATTGTAAAAAGATCCACCAAACTCTAGTAAAGGCTCCAAGGCATGAGGTTCCTTTTGAGTGACCTTAATTGATAAAGTATACTGCTCGCGTTTCCCATTCCCATTGCCATGATTATGAGCAATATCAATATTTCCCTCGCCATCAAAGAAACCAGCTACATATGCTAAGTCGTGAGTATCCATTTTCCACAATTATATCAAGGAATAAAGAACTTGACAAGTCTCTAGAGAAAGGGGTAATATAATTGATGTTATATTTCGGTATGCCAATAAAAAAGGAAAGGTGAGTTAATGGAATATCCAAAGACCTATGAAGAGTGCCCAATCTGCCACTGCCGCGAGAGGATAGTCGAGACAGAGGTCAATGAGGAAAAGAAAGAGGGCAAGATTGGCCTGACGAGGCAGGCTACCTCTCAACTGAAAATTTTACCTATCGTGGATCCAACTGCCGGCACCATCTTTTTCCCTGTTCTGAAACTTCACTACGATCTCTGCTCTAAGTGCGGCTACGAGTATCCCCACATTATCACCAAGGAAAAGATGACCCTTGAGATGCTCCAGAATCTCATGAGACAGCGGATGGGAATAGCGTAACATTGAAGATCAACTTATTTATTGAGTCAATAGGTGGGCTCTCTGAGAACACAAAACGCAACTACCAGGCTACTCTCTGGATGCTCGATATGTTCATCGGCAAAGAGGGGATAGCTATCCCCGGATCTGAACCCGAAGATGATGAAATATATCGATTCCTCAAGCAATATCAAAGCAGCAGTCTACACCGCCATAAGGCGGCCATCAAGGCCTATCTAGAGTATCTGGATCCGGATAGAAGATGGCCATTCACCAGGCGAACTTTCGCCCAGCGTCGGCACCGCATCCTCGTCCACATTCCGTCCAGTATAATACCGAAGATAGCTGCTGCCGGCGACAGGGACGACTATATGTTCGTTTGGACCCTCTTTCAGCTCGGCTGCCGCATCAGCGAGTTAAGAGGTATCCTTAATGACGACATAACCCCTAACGGCGTGAAGATGGTGACAAAAGGGGGATGGGCTCGGCTAAAACCGGTTACCAAGGAGTTCCTTGAGGAGTTGCGACGATATGCCAAAGGCAAGAAAGCAGTCTTCCCTCACACCTATGCCTACTACAAGAAAAAGCTCGTGGTATTGGGCAAAGCGGCCGGCTATACAGGGAAGGTCAATCCGCATATGTTTCGGCATGCTCGAGCAGTGGATCTCCTTGATAAAGGGATGCCCTTGCCGTATCTCCAGCAATTTCTAGGGCATGCCAATATGAATACGACCGCTGCATATACAGAGATTACCGGCGGTGAGCTCGGTGCTCACCTCGAGAAGGTCGAGAGCGGAAAAGGCTTTGTCAATGACCTCTTGAGCCGCCTCTCACCTCAACAGATTGATCAGCTCCGGGCAACCCTGGCCAAGGAAGAAGTCGAAATAGGAGGTAAAATCAGTGGATAACCCGACTAAACAGATGCTAGAAGCAAAGGGGAGGTTTGAATTCTACCAGACTAAACTGAGGAATTGGGGGCTGGAGGGGAAGGAGAAATACTATTACCTGAGATATGGGGAGAGCAACCACGGCATCGCTACCGGGGGCACGGCCACTGTCTGCATTATCCCCATAGACAATCCGAAGGCGATTTTTGGGACAGTTTATACCCGTGGTGTGTCCTTTTGCAACCCGACAAACCAATTCTGCCACATAATAGGCCGATCCTACGCCCTGGGGCGGGCGATAAAAGCTAAAGAGATATACCGAGATAGTGACCCTATCCCAGCGAAAACACCTGCCGGGATCCTCACCTATATAAAGGGTTGGGAGTTTCTCTCGGTCTGGGACGCTACCCTGACTCCATGGATTGAGGAAAAGCTGTTCAAAGGAGCTAAGGAAGGTGTCGTTTCTTAGAATGTTCGAGCCGGACCTTATGCCTGCACCTATGCCTCTCCCCAGGCGCAAGGCGGTGTGGTTCACCAACGGAGAGGTAGCCTGGCTCATCAAGGACCGGCTGCTAGCCCACTTCTACGCGTGTGAGGCCTATCTGCCTCAGGAAGGATGGTTTATCATTCAAGGGACACTCGGCTCGGGGTGGATCCAGGGAATCTGTGCAGAGATGCGAAGATGCGAAAATTAATCAAGGTCCCTAATCCTCTATTGCACGAAGTCTCCAAGCCGGTTAAGGTGATAGACGGTTATGTTAAAGAAGTCGCCGCTGAAATGATAGTATGCCTGGCCAGTGTCACCCGCATACCGTGTCTTGGTTTAGCCGCGGTGCAACTCGGGGAGCCGATCCGGGTGATAGTGATAATGTATAATATGTACTCTCGGGATTTCCGCCACCCGGTTCTCATCATTAACCCGGAGCTAGTTAAGCGATCGGAGAAGATGGTCAACAGTCTTGAGGGATGCCTCAGCATCGGGGACGGCACTCAGACTTTCACTGTGAAGAGGTACAAACAAGTGAAGGTAGTGGGCATAGACCTCGATGGTAAGCGCATAGCCATTAAGGAACATAGCTTACCTGCTTTCGCTCTGCAGTATGAGATTGACCACCTGGATGGTAAGCTGGTTTCTGATATTTCGGAAGGGGGTAACTAATGGCACAGAAAACAAAGCACTTCCTGTGCCCAGTATGCGGTCAACACGCACCGATTGAGAGAATTACCGAAGAGGGACCCTTCGAATTCAGTCTCTTTGAGAAGATTCTCGGCGGGAAGACGGCTCTGACCGATGAGGAGAAGGAGAGGCAGATCTCCCGGGGGTACCGGCGTTTCCGCGTCCCCGGGGGGCTAGAATACCACGAGGTCCCTATGGACGACGAATCTTTGGAGAGAATGAAAGCGAGACTCGAGGAGGCAAAAGTCGAATGAGAGGTGAACTGACAAAAATCCAAATAATGGAGAGAAAGCGCCGGAAGAGGGAGAGGGTAAAGATGAGAGGTATGCCAACACCCAAAGGGACTCCGCCTGCACAGTACATACCGGTGGCGACTCCATGGTTTAAGCCCTGGTGGGGAGCTCCGGCCGTAGAAGCCCTGGGTGGTTTTTCCTGGAGGAGCTTGTGGAGCTGGATACCCCGGGTATTGCAGCAGCTTATCGGGGGCGTAGGGTCAACTATACATTTTACCGCCGCTAGAAGAGAGCTGAAGAAACCCCCGATAGACATGGCGCCGCGGGTCCAGGCGGAAAAACTCCTCAGTTCCAAAAGGCACTCTAATTTTACAATGAGAGGTCATTAACCTAGAAACGGTTTATAGATGAGGATAGACGTTGTATCTTACCTTATAGCTACTCTCTGTATTCTTCTTGACTGGTGGGGCCTTCTATGGGATAGGTGTCCTAAAAGCCCCGACCGTAGGCACTTCCCAATAGTTAGAGATTTGAGATACGAGTGCAAGTATTGTGGTCAAGCACCTCGTAGAGTTGCACCAGGGAGTGATGGGAGAGATAAATAAAGTCGGCTCGCTAGCACTCCATTTTTACAATGAGAGGTCATTGAGACTATGCTAGGTAGATTTTATCAGCAGCTCTGGTTTCATACCGAGTTCTGGCTGACACCGGTAAACAGGCGGCCATATACCTTTATCATGCGGGATTGGATTTACACGCATGGTAATCTATTTGTGATTATCCTTGCCCTGTGGTTGGGTGGCCTAGTTAATTGGAGTGTCTACCAGCCTGTGCCGGCATTAATTACAGGCATCTTGTCATCCTTCCTTCTAGCTCATCTTGTCTGGGGCACTAAATGGATAGAAGGCCAGCAGGAATATCCGGAGTATCTTGGAGAAAAAGGAAGTCCGCTTTAATCCCTCAAAGCTACGCTGGAGTATTATCAATCTCAACGACAACTTGGCTGATATTGGGGTCCCAATAGAGATTGGTAATCCGACAGCAACCCTTTGGCGGCTTGCTAAAACTTGGCCAGAAGCAACCAAACACGTCCATCGTATACTGGACCAGCACCACCCCATCCTTATCTAGGACACGAAGTGTTTTTCCTTCGATAGCAATATGCTGCCCCGGTGTTATCTGAGCCTGCAAATTTTCTAAAGGCATTATGTATCCCTCACACCGGGGTGCCGGTCGGTTGTGTGGCCACAGTTATCCCTACTGCCGCTACCTTATTTCCATCAGTAAGATTGACCTCGCTATCGTCAACAATGCTCACACGGACAGGGCTGCCATAGTTTCCTACCCCATCCACCCCTACCTGGGTAAACTTGCGGTAGTTATGCGTATGGGCATCAAAAGCCGATTGAGGCACCCCATCGCTGAGGTAGACTTTCTCTATAGCCACTATTAGGCCTCCACGGTATCGTTCTGCTCTATCTCTGTTGTGCCGTCGGAGTGACCCTGGAGAGCAACAACCTTCTTCTGGCCAACAACTGGTCGAGTAATAACTATTGCCCGATCCAGATCGGCAAGCCCAACGATAGCATCCCGGGCCTCTTCGCCTGTCGTTATAGCGGCTGCCACTATAGCCTGCTCCGCTATGGTGTAAGTCTCATCAGCCAACTCGGCTGCAATATCATCAGGGGTATAGGTCTGTGCGTTTGGACCTAGATAAATCTTCTCGATAGCCATAATTCACCTCCATATCTGATTTTAGCATAAAAAGGGTTCCCTTGCCCACTGGACCAATTCCCCAGGTCAAAATCTAGGTGGCTTCTCTCCCCGATGAGTGGTATAATACCCCATGCAGCCGATGTGATTGAAAAACAACAAGAATTCCCTGAGTATCTGGGAGAATGATGTGAGCTGCCCAGTATGTAAATTAGGCACGGGTTATTATTATGAGCCAGCCGAGAACCCCGAGAATCCTATGGTGAGGCGTCCGTATCCATTGTACCATAGAGACTATCCCCCATCTGATGTTAAGCTGACATCTGGAGTGTGGTATCATTTAGGAGGCAGTTATATCTCTGCCAGATGTAGCAGATGCTATGACAAGGCACTTTTGAAGGAGAGCCAGAGAAAACCGGCCCCCCAGGTCAAATGCTAGGTGTCTTCTCGCTTTTATTAATGGTATAATACCCCTGCAGTGGTGTGTAATGAAAACAGCGACATCTCGGTGCGTCCGGTGTGGTGGTAACCTCTTCCCTGATGACGAGCCTTATGACCCCGGTGTTACCTGCCTTCTCTGTGCCAGGTGGTACCCTCTGAAGCTCGTCCAGCTGCCGAGGCAGAAAGAGGTTATGGAACTGATGTTCTCCCTTGAGAGTCGGGCGAGAGCTGAAGGGGAACGAGTCAATTCCCAGACGCTCCGTTAGCTCCCCCTAATCCCTCTGCCTTGAGTCAATTAGATGCAGTGTGGTATAATCAACATATAGCCGTCCTCTACCGGCTTTGTCATTGTAGAGGGTGGCGAAGTCGGTAAAAGGATGGCTTACTTTATGGACGAGTTACAATTATTTGACGGAGTCCCCCAGGTAGAGTTGGCCTATGCCGCCGGTCTCTTTGATGGCGAGGGCTGGGCGAGCATCGGAAAACAGGGCCCTCATTACAGGTTAAAGTCAGCCATCCAGATGAACCAAGAACCCGGTCTGCGCCGGTGTAAAAGGGCCTTCGGTGGTAAGGTCTACCCCAGGAAGATGAGAGACGGCTACCCACCGGCCTATGAATGGGTATTAACTAGCCAAGCTGCCTACCGCTTCCTCAAAGCAATCCTCTCCTTTGTTAGCGTCAAGGGTGAGGTCATCGCTATCGCCCTGGAGTTCCAGGAAGGGTACTGGCTCCCTGGACGAAACGCACCTGGAGGGAGAAGGGAAGCCCTAGCTGAAGTCTGTAGACTGAAGCTGGCTCAATATCGCCACCCTCACCGTTCAGGCAAGCCTAAAACTCTCCGACTATCTCTTGATGCAGAATGATGCTATTTGATGCTATGTACCAATATATACCAATATGTACTACTAATTTGAGCCTATAAAAAATTTTCTAAAAAAACTTTGCATAGCGTCAGGCGTGAGCAGACGTGTTGGGTATACCGAAATATAAGCGACATTATATTTGACATTGCCTCGATATAGGAGTATCTTGAGACTAGGCTCAGATGAGTCTGGCAGAGTAGATGGCCTGCTCCAGTCTGCACCTTAAAAACTAAATATAGATACTTAGCTAGTCTCCCAGACTAGGTAACAAACAAATAGAGTGAAGGGAGCACAAAAATGAAACAATATTTGGAAGTTACCTATAGGGATATAGCAAAAATGCTGGCATCCGCTTTGCCTGTCGAAGGTGAAGATTTTCGAGAAGTAGTCGAGACACACATCCAGACAATTAAGGCACTGCCAAAGGACGCTCGAATAGCCTTAAAAACTGCTTACGTCTTCAGCCGGAAAGTGCCCAGGGAAGAACGAGAAGACTTGTTTCAGGACTTGGCACTGGCAGTGCTGAAGGTGAAGACAGAAGACGAGCGTTTAGCCTACACAGTGGCACGGTTTGACTGGAAGGACTTCTGGAGACAATACAAAACACGCTCGCATTATAGTCTTGACACAGTTATCGAAGAAGAAGAAGGAAGCGCAACAACACTGGCAGAATTGCTAGTGGGTGAAGTCGAGTTTGAGCGCAAAATAAATGGTAAGCTTGATGCAGAGCGCATTTTTGACAGTCTGCCAGCTAAAATTAAACCATTAGTAGACAAACGCTTAATCGGGAAGTCGCTCAATAGTACAGAGCGCACACAGATGCAGACATTCATAAAAACGCAGGGATACAAGCTTTTATTGGCCTAGTAAAAAAAGTCAGACGGTTTAACCTAGTCAGGCGATTAGCTAAGTACAGACACAAAAACAAGGTCAGGTTTAATAACTTGGCCTTGTTTTTGTAAACTTCACAATTGCCCATCCTCGGAACACCGAGTCAGGGCGGAAAACGACCTCATGCCCGCAATCCTACCTCTTGGGGCTGGACGGGGGGACTATGTTCCCCTGGCGGGGGTCATGGGGCTTCATGCTAACGCTCTAGTTTGGCCCGGGGACACCGGTGGGACTGCGCCCCGAACGCTATGCATAGGGGTCTACGGTGGAAACGCACCCGCTGGGACAAGGCACCGCCATAGCTCTAGCCGTCCTGACGGTAACGGACGGGGACTCATTGGCCTAAATCAGTGCAGTCCGATACACGCTGGCTGTGTATCCGTCCTGCTTAGACGTAAAAGAAGTCGGGGTGCAACGGCTGTTGTGCGCCTCCGTTAGTGGTGGACAATCGGCTGGGTGGGTTTAGTCCCTGAAACGGCTGTGCTTTGTCTCCCACCAAAGCAAGAGAAGGAGTGCAGCGAAAACAGAAGCCGTGCGCCTTCCTGCGCCCTCAAGAGAGGCTCCGCAGGGTAAGCGGGCAGCGGTTCGAGTGTAAGCCGTCCCAGTAGCAAGTGGACTAAGGGCTTCGACCGGACAGGGAAGTATTCGCCTCTAAAAGTGCGAGGCAACCCATCCTGAAGTGGTGGAAGGGTGCACTGTCAGGTTGCACTTTGGCTAGGGTCAGACCCCCATTCTAGTTCAGTGGGAGTTGTGACTCTTTTATTTTACCCCTCTGGTTCAATGTTCTTAACTGTGTTTTTATAACTAGCTTACTATCTGGCGTTGCTTTAATAAATGCCCTAGCTAGCTCGATATGCCTAGCCTTCAAGCGCACGTAGGGTTCTATATCTTCTAGAAATTCCAATGCCCTGCGTTGCCTCAATCGCCAGTAGAATAACGGTTTTGCGTTTCTTTCAGTGACAGTATGCGTATTGATTTTACTGCCATACTGGGACTGAAAGAGCTGTAAAGCCTCATAGCTGGTATTGGTGATGGAAACCACAAGCCTAAGCTGGTATGACTCTATCATCACCGAACCTTCACCATCAAAAAAACCAGCTAGGTATTCTTTGCTAACCATCAGGGTTAATTATACACCCTGTATAGTTAGAATACAACTTAATAGAGAGGGGGACGCTAATGACGAAGTGTATCGTCTGCGAGGTGCGTCCCAGTCGGAACGGTGACGGAACCTGTCACAATTGCGAGAGTAAAATTGACAGGGAGCGTCGGCTCCGAAAGCCTGAGAAGGCCTTCCGTTATGTAGTCTATAAGGACTATGTATGCGGGCTGTACCGGTCAGGCAATGGGACGTATAAACCGACGTATAAACCTCGGCCAGTAGGTATCAAGGTATCACGCCTTCCGAAGTCTATCACAATTGACCTTACCAAGTATTGTGCAGGCTTTACGAAGGCGCAAGTTAAGAAACTCAAAGCTGCAGTGCTACAGGCACACGTAGTTTGAGAATAAAAACAGAAGGGGGAACCAGGTGAAGAACCAAAAACAGAATACTGACAAGGCCAAAGGGAAGGCCAAGGCGCAGAAGCTGAATATCAGCCAGCTTACGGTGATAGCAGCCTATGGCAAAACCTTCTCCAGTGGCAAGTCCGGCTTCTTCGGTAAGGTAATGGACTCACAGACCGGAGAGCGATACCAGATAATCGGCGCAGTCAAGATTAGTTAATCATTCCGACATCTACGGGCGAGTGGTGCTCCCCTCGTCCGTAGCCACGGAGCGGTCAGCTCTAAAACTGAATAGAGGGGGTAGCTATGGCGGCAATACCATTCAGGGTATTCGTAAAGCTAACCAAGCGAGAGCGTGAGATATATTCACAGTGCCAAGGTGAATGCCTCATCTGCCTTTGTGAGGGCGATTGCGACTTGGCAAAGAAACTGTATAAGGGGGTGCAAGGTATGCGTTGATAGCGGGCAAATGCTCATAATGGGGGGCTATAAATAGTCTTCTGAGAAGACGAGGCGTTGCGCCTTGCCCCCCTACATACTCGCTCAAGGCCTCACCTTGACGTTGGTGAGCGGGCTTTAGAACCAACGAGGCTAATAATTGAATAGGGGGTGAAAGTTGAAACGAATAGTGGAGCGTCCTTGGGGCGCAAGGCGCAAGGGGGGATGGGTGATTAATATCTCGGATTTGATTGCATCCCTCAAGAAGGGACAGGCTGTCCAGCTTGAGAAAATCATAGTCGGCACCAAGCCTCTGATAGAGCTTCTCAGGCTTCTTCCTGGGGAGTACTGCAGGATTAGTGCCAACGGCAAGCTGGAAGTGGAAACTGTCAGGTTTATATCACGGAAGGGCAAGGATGGCAACCGCAAGGTGGGCTATGTCAGGCCTAGACATTACTGGAACTGGTTTGGCCTCTGCGATGGGGCTTGGCTACGACCTCACATGAAGGTCAATCCCGTGATACTCAAGCCAAGAAAATTCTAACCTGTCCACACTCTGGGGGAAAGTCCGCTTCCCCCCAGCCGTGGGGTGGTTAGCCCCAAAAATAAATAAGGGGGTGAAGGTTGACCATTAAGCAGTTCGCAAAGCGAGTTCAAATGGGGCATCAAGAGTCCCTCCGGCGCTCGGGCTTGGCGTGCAAGGCAAACCTGGCTAACTGTATCACGGAAATCATACCAGGCCGATTATACACTAAGGTAAATATCGGCCACTCCGGAAAATTCATGATAGACGAGAAAGGTGATATCTACGGAATTAAGGCCTACGGGGTAATTCACAGGGGGCATTACTACGGTAACCTCTCCGCTCCTTGTGAGGCTGCCTTCCGAGGCCTCTGGGGATGATAAGAACATATTAAGGGGGTGAAGCGTGAAAGTGAAAGCCTTTCTGCATGAAGTAGGAGAATTCTTCTCCGGGCTATTCGGGAAGTCAGAGCCTCGATATATTGGCTTCCTCCGGACGCAGTCACTCAAGGACGAGAGGCCGAGCAAGCGTTCTAAATTCCAAATAGGTTTCAGGAAATAAATTAAGGGGGTGAGTTGATGGAAGTCGAAGTGAGCGGTGGTATCAACTGGTCATGGTTCAAGGTTAGGAATGGCAATCTCGTGGCTGTCTTCCGTTTGCACTACGGCGAAGATCAGATTGAAGCATTCCAAAAGCTGTGGAAGAAGATGAAGCAGGTCGAGGAGATTAAAGTCCCGTTCGCTACTTGGCGGGAGAAGTGTAACCTCATTGCCAATCATATGGGCAAGGCCAAGGGCTATGCACTCCCCGAGGTGGCGGAAGCATTCGGGTGGCTGAATGACTTGTTCATAGAGACGGCAGACGACCATGAGCGGGACTACGGCTCCGACGGCCCAATGAGCCACCTCGAATACCACGGTGTCGCAATCTGTAGATTAAAAGAAGGGGGGTGAATTTTGAGCTACGATATCTTCTATAGCAAGCAATTCGTGAAGCTCCGCAAGACCGGTGAGGTAATTCCGATGCTTCTGGCTGGCTCGAGCAACTGTTTCGAGATAGGGTTAGGTGGTAGGAACGGACGTCGAGTGCGGAGCTGGGAATCCTTCCGCTACTACCACCGCAAGGACAAACTCAGCGAGAAGCCCGAGGTTATTATCAAGAATGTCGATGCCGAGCTTCGACGCTGCATCCAGAAACACCGGGGGGATAGCGAGGCAACTCCGAAGGATATCCGCAACCACTTTGGCTACTACACTTCCCTAGTCGTGGGTAGTGGGCACTGTGGTGGAACATCTTTCAACCAGTGGCGCAGTGTGTTCTCAAATGGCATCAGGGGAGCGCTGACAATCGAGGAGCTGGACAAGCTGGGCGTCAATCTAGTCTACAGCTCCTACTCCTACAATGAGACTCCGGATAATGGCAAGCCTGCGACAGTAGATGTCAAGACCGAGCGGGAGTATTTTATCGAACTCAAGAAGTGGCGAGCGTGGCAGGCAAACGGTGGGAGAAGTTTCTCTCTATCCTTCCGGCCATCGTCTACGGACAGGGTGTTGGAGAGGCTCCGGTCGGCAAAGCGCAAAGCGCCCAGGGAGAAGACTACGGTCGAGCAAGACCACTACTTCGTGCTGACCAGTAGCCTCGGAAATCTGATTAAATATACCAGCCGGGGATATCGGTATAGCTATTCTGAGACAGGTGGCAAGCAGTTTATGGCCGAGCAGGATGCGGAGAAATACCGACAGCAACTGGTAGCGAAGGGTCGCCATAAGGCCGATACATGGAAAGTCAAGAGGGTAGACAGAGCAACTACCTTCCAAGTTTGATGCAGAATGATGCAAATTGATGAAAGGAGATAGAAAGTGAAAAAAGAACAGTGGGAACAAGTGGGCGAAGTCGGTGTCGACAGCGGTCGGCTTACCCTGACCGACTATCAAAACCACCCGACAGTCCAGTTTGAAGCTCTGACCGAGAGGTTGGACGAAGAACACTATCCAAGCGTATGTCAAATACCTTTCGAGGCTGGACACATGGGAGCTGGGATATCTGTAAGAGCCGGACTTGGTGATGGAGTCTATCCTGTCTATGTCAGGTACGAAGATGTCGAGGGCTGGGGAAGGCGAATCGCTGAGGTAAAGGTCGTATTCCTTCCTCACCCAGTACTGGGATAATTGAATAGAAAAAGGGGGTGACAGGTGAAAAAATCAAGGGTATTTAACTTCAAGAAGGGGGAGAAGGTCGTCTTCCTGAACGAGAGCTATGACCAAATCCAGCTAGCTCAAGGCGTGGTGCTGATGGTCAAGCAGGCCATGGATGTCAAACGGTGGGATGGAAAGCACCTAACTCTTCCGGTCGTGTATGTCCGGTTTCCCGACCGCTGGGGCGGTCACTACAGCAAGAAGTTCAGCGAACATTATGGGATGTTTCAAGAGAACCCATACCCTATCTGGCGGCTTCGGAAGCTGACCAATGGTGAAATGCGGAGCCTAGTAAAACGAGCTGCAAAGGCCACGAAGCTCCACCAGGTCTATATCGAGGAAACCAAGAAGATAGAGGTCGATGTCGACCAGGCAGCTCGGGACTGGAAGTACCGGGAGTTCGACAAGCGCAAGAGTGCTCTCCCACACGGGGGGATGTATTTCCGGAATGCGGTAGCTCGGCTGGGCTTCAAGAGGCCCCAAAGTGGCTGATATAATAGCGGTCCTCGACCGGCACATAGCAGAGGCTGAGGGGAAAGCAAAGGCCAGCTATGAGCGACAAAAGTGGATGATGTTCGGCTACTGGAAGGCCATCGGTGTCCACCTGCGGAAGATAAAGAGAGAATTTAGGAAGGAGGACGAGGGCAAAAAAATAGGCAAGAAAAAAGTCAGACGCTTTTGACTTCTGAAACGATTAGCTATAGTAGAGGGAGGTATAGCCTATGAATCCACCATTATCTTGGAGCGAAAAGCTCAAGCGGTATCGCAAGTCTCAATCCGAGGATTATGCTCGGGCGATACTGCAACCCCCAGTGAAGTCGTCACTCTTTGGCGCCATGCGCTTCCCCGGGGTAGTAATCATTATGGGCGATATCCGTAGCGGAAAGACCGCACTCGCCCACGAGATTGCCCGGCTCTATCATGAGCACCGAGGCCTCTCGGCCATTCTCCACATACCCACGGCCCCTGATAATATCAGGCGGAAAATCAAGAAGGGTTTGCCGAAATGGATGACTATAGTCAGCGATCGCAAGCTCTGGACGAAGGAAAGTATTGTGATTTACGACGAGGCAGCCCAATCAGCCCACTCGAGACGGTCACAAAGTGGTGATGCAGTCGAGCTGGATGATCTATTGGCCATCAGTGGTCAGAGACAGCAGCTAGTTCTGTTTATCTCCCACCACAGCCGGAAGCTAGATGTCAATGTCTGCACGGCCGTCCACCGTATCATCTGGAAACGGCCTACCTATGCTCACCGTCTCTGGGAGCGGGAAGAAATGAGTGACTTCACCAACAAGGCCTTTGACTTCTTCAAGGATATCAAGGGCGTCGTAGCACAGAAGAAGGCCAGTCTCGTGCTGGACCTCGACAACTTCCGCTTCCTGCAGACAGTAAATCAGCTCCCCCCTTGGTGGACTGACGACCTTTCCTGTCTCTTTCAGGACTTAGAGCAGTCAAAAAAGGAGGTGATGCAAGACTACGTGAGGTAAAAACGGTAAACAGCTCAAAAATAAAAAGGAGGGTCAAAGTGGATAAAGTTCAAGTTCTAGAGAGGATGGATCCAATCCTCAATACCCATCTGCGTGAAATCGATCACACGCCACGAACCCGAGTGGCGGTAACTCCGGAAGTGGTAACCTTCCGGCCCGGTGGCGGACAGCGGACCTTGGAAATGACTGAGGAAGGTGTCCAGAGTCTGGCCAACTTCGTCGGACTGCCATGGAGCATAGCTGCCAAGCTACACCCCAATACATTCGGTGCTGCCGCGACGGAGTTGCTTGACCGCAAGAGTAAATACAGCCTAGTGGTGAAGGACCAGCGAGTCAATGCCGTGGTGAAGCGCACCCACTATCACCCCATCAATGTAGAGAGAGCACTCGGAGCGATTGAGCAGGCGATCCCGGGGATAGTGTTTCACCGTATCCTCTTAATCAACAACGAAGTGGCCAGCATCGAAGTTATCGGCGATAAGCGTGAGGCAGTAGCACAAGGGGATCTTATACAGGCTGGCGCCAACATTATTATCTCCCCGATGGGGACTGTCAATCCAGTGATTCAATCCTACGCCTTGCGCCTCTCATGCACCAATGGCCAGACCAGTAACACCGTGCTCCGGGAGTACCGCTGGGGTGGCGGTGGTGGCGGTGGTGGTGATTCCGGGGGTAATACAGGCGGAGAGAATGTCTGGCAATGGTTCCGGCGTGGAACCCGTGAGGCCTACAACGCCCTCGACCGTATCGTCCAGCGGTACCGGGAACTGTCAGACGAGGCAATCCCTCAGGGTGACCGGGCAGCAATGCTTGAGGCCCTGCTCCGAGACGCCCGAATCCCCACAGAAGTGGCCAACGTGATCAGGTCCAGAGCTGTTGACAATCCCCCCCAGAACAGCTACGATTTGATGAACCTGCTCACCTTTGCGGCTTCCCACTTGCTGAAGGAACCGAAGCAGATCATCAAGACCCGTAAGGTAATTGACAGCTATGTCATCGAGGAAAGCCATGCCCGTGTCTGCCCGATCTGCAGAACACGGCGTAACTAAAGGCCTCCCTACTTGTCGGGGCTCTTGCCCCGGCAGGCCATGGTCTGCCGGCACCGGGGGTTAGGGATGTGCTCCCTTCGCTCCCCCCGGTGTCGGTGGGTCGCCATCTACAGCAATATATGCATACATACCGATATACATACATTCTAAAAAACGCTCGTGAAAGGAGGAGGTGATGCCACTCATCGATATCAGCAGTATACAGACCAGTTTTAACCGCCTGGTTGAAGCTGTCGAAGGCTACAATAAGCGGTCTGATTATGCCCTCTATCTCCAGGTCATCAGGAAGGAGAGCCGTTATCTACTAAGACGTGTCTTGGAGTTCTGGTGGAAAATGGCAAGGAGGAAGAAGTGAAACCACTAACCCGAGCCAGGGAATATAGAGAGGGGCGAAAAGGTCGATACAGCACTTACCGCTGCCGGCGCTGCGGGAATAAGTTCCAAGTTTTCGCCCTAGCTTCTTGGCCAGAAAAAGACCGGGTATGTCAAATATGCAGGAATAAAGATGGATAAGAAATTAATCCTCGAAGTGATTGGCCCCACGGTCTTCACCGGTCCTAAATGGCAGGAGATAAAAGAAGACAAGAATCTGATATTCGTCTGGATTACGATGACATCTGTTACCAATATAGTGCTTTTGAAGTCAATAACTTTGACCTGGCGATGGCCTTTTGTAAGGTGGGTAGCCTGTTTTACTAATGTAGATGATTCAGACTGGATATAATGAGTCTTATATTCCAAAAGCGAAGATTGTAAAGGGAGGTAACTATCGTGACTATGAAACAAGTAGAGCATTGTCCCCTCTGCGTGGCGGATAAGGACGTGTTCTGCCCCAGGGACGTAGATGCTGAATGCTTGGAATGTGGGCAAAGATTCTGTGGCGCCCATGTTGGGCAGCATCTAAAAGAGGTCCACTGCATCAGCTTGAACCTCGACCACTGTAAATATAGCTAGTTGACAATAAGCGAGAAAGTAAAGGAGGTCAAGGTGAAGGAAGAGCTTTGGGCGTGGCATGACTATACGAAAGATCAATACCGTATGGTTTATGCCAATAGAAAATTAGTTGAAATGTGCTCGCCTGATTATTTCAAGGGTGCAACTGAACGTGGCGAGGGACGAATTGTGAAATTGAAAGTCGTAGAAGTCACTGAGGAATAAAGTTTGTTTACAATCCAATATTAAGTAAAGAGGAGGTAGTTTGATGACAGAAGAAGAATTTTGGACCCACTACAACGAACTGAGAGCACAGGTCGATAACGGTCTACGGGACAGAGCAAAGTTTATCCTGCAGCGGTCAGGAGCTGTCGACATGTCCCAATGGGACGATGGTTTCCTGCTCCCCAAAATAATAATGACCGATGCTCTCCGTCACCTAGCTAACCAATGGGCTCCCTTTTCCCCCAAGGGCAGAGCGGAGTTGAAGAATATCAATCATTTCTAGTTTACAATCCGAGAGAAAGTAAAGGAGAGTTGTGCGATGGAGGAAAAAGTAATATGCGACCATTCCAAGATATGTCCTGAGCCTCAGTGTGGTGGGAAAGAGCCTCACTGGTATGATCCAACAGAGTGTGGCCACTGCCCAAAGAATAAAGAGGCAAAGTGTGAAGTGATACTTGAGACTTCAAAGTAAAGGAGGTGAACAGTAGTGATACATCTTATAAGAATTGTCGGGGTTTTCTGCCAATGGGTAGGAGTTGCACTGATCGCTCCTGTCTGGGTAAATAGTACAACATGGGGACTATTTACGACATGGCAGTTCTATATGGCTTTGCTACTATTCGGTGCAGCACAGCTTTTATTTAGCAAGGCGGGGGCTTTACAATAACTATTAAAGTAAAGGAGCATATAATACTTATTATATTGCAAAGGAGGTAAGATATGAACACATTTCAGTGCTCAGCTATAGTGATGAAGCCCGTCCATCTCCAGATCGAAGCCGAGGACAAACATGAAGCGGCTCAAAAATCAATGAAGCTCTTTAAGGAGCACGGTGCGCTTGTTCTTTCGGAGAGTGTAGGGGGAATGTGGACAGGTCCAGAGGCGCAGGAAATCGCTGAGGAAATCGAGGTCACTATGGCGCTTAATGATGGCCCCCCATACTGGGATGAGCCCGAGGATATCATGGTGGAGTCAGAAGAATAAGTAAAGGAGGGAAAAACAATGACAACAGCAACCGTACTGAAAACACGAATCGAGGAATGGGATCTGGATCTCATCGATGACAACCCATTCAACCCCCGCCTGTTCTACAAACCGGCGAAGGTAGCGGAGAAGGCAGCCTCCATCAAGGAGATTGGCCTCCTGCAGAAGCCCAAGGCCCGGATTCTCGAGGGCCGTGTCCAGCTCGCCTTTGGTGGGTACCGACGGCGAGCATATCTCAAGCTCCGGAAAGACGAGCCGAAGAAGTGGCTCACCATGCCCCTCGAGATCGAGGAAATGACCGACGACCAGATGGTGATTTTCGCCCTGGAAGAAAATCTCAAGCGCGATGACAACACCCCCATCGAGGTCGCCCGGGCAATAGGGGGCTACTTCTCCTTCTACCCGAAGACTACCGAAACCTGGATGGCCAAGAAACTCAACCTGAGTCAGGGACACGTCTCCAATATGCTCCGGGTCCTCACCCTGCCCGATTATGTACTCGAGAAAATCGACGAAGGCCGGATATCCTTCACTATGGGCCGAGAGCTCCTGATCTTCGCCGGCCTGGAAGTCGGCACCTATAGCGAGTGGAGCCGTAAAGAGGAGAAGAACGTCGTGCACAAGAAGGATGAAGCCTGGCTGATGAAAGAGGCCATCCGCCACATCCGAACCCCGGACAGTGCCGACCGAATGGGCATCCAGGAGAATCCTACCGTCGAGGGAATGCAGAAAGCAATCCACGGGGTAGCCGTCAGCAACCTCAAGCAACTGGATAAAGAGGTGCCCGGCCATTACTACTCTTACGGTAGCACACCGTTGTTCGACTCCCGGGATGCCGGCTGTCTAAAATGCGAGAAGATGATTCTTACCCGTCCGACCAAGAGCGCAAATGCCCACTACTGCACCGATGAGAAGTGCTGGGAGAAACACCAGAAGAAGCATCAGACCAAGGTGGCTGCCGAGGCCGTGGCCAAGAGACAAGCCGACCTGCAGCGGATAGCCGCCGAGGAAGCGACGAAGATCGAGGCCGAAGAAGAAGCCCAAGCGCAGGAAGAGAGTATTTCTCAAGAAATAGTTTCGCCCAGCTATAAGATGGAAAAGAGGGGCACCAGCTGGATAGCCTTGGACTCCGAGGGCTCCGTAATCGCCATAGACTTGAGCAAGGGCGGTGCTGAAGCCAAGGCAGCACTTTCCTTCAAACCCGTGGGGACAGAGCTCGATACACGCACCCAAGTCTACGTTCTCAACCATACCTACCGGATCATCCCTGTCACTAGGACCCCGGGCTTCCTCTCCGATGTGACGGCCCAGGATGCAGCCACCGCAATCGAGGCGGCCGGGTTGACTGCGGACGAGGTGAGTGAAGTCAAGGTCTGGAAATCAAGTGGTAAGCTAGGTACCGCCGGTGGCGTGAGTGCCGGCTGGAGCAAGTGTACGGAGCCGATGGAGAAGCCTGACCCAACAGCAGAGATCTATAAAGAGAGAGACTTGGTCGAGGGATGTAAAACACACAGCTACAACAAAGAGGGGCGCTGTGATTTTTGCGGTAGCCCTGAGGTGGAAGAGGTCCCCCCTGAGCCGGATCCCTATGCCGAGGAGAGATTAGAGGAGAAGGTCCTCAAGGCTAAAAGAATCCGGAATATGGATGATGGTTACCCCTGTAAGACCTGTGTGAAGTGCATGACCTGCGACGGCACTGGTGTCGAGGCAGCAGATAAAGGTGATACGTTAGTCTGTACCGACAAGATCACCAAGGATCAGGTTGACCAGAAGGTTGAGGATTCAAAGACCGCTGTGCCGGCAGAACTCTCGGCTGCCCTGGTGAAAGCCGGAACCAGGGGCCAGGTCGTGGATCTCCACGGCCTATGGGCAGATAACTACGGCCATGAGAATATCACTGGCTATGTCAGGATCGATGGCATCCTGGACGAGCTCGAGAATCCAGACGAGTGTGTCAAGAACTGCACCCGCGGATTCCACTACGCTTTCGATTCCAGTGATAGGGAGTCCCAGACTTACTACATCTGCGACGATAAGAAATGCGTGTCCCAGAAGAAGGCAGCCTATACCCGGGCAAGGAATGCGAAAAATAATGCCAAGAAGATCGCCGAGAGAGCCGCCTTCAAGACAGCCGTCGAGGCCACTACGGAACTGGATATCCCCCGGATGAAACTCATCCTCTACGCCCAGATGAACGGCGGGCATGTGGACCGCTACACTAGCTACAGCACCAACAAGCAGATGCCGTGGCTGCTCAAACGGCTTAAAATCGAGAGCACGCATGATGAAGGGGAAAAGGCCATCTGGAAGGTTGTCAACAAGATGTCTTCCCAGGAGCTGTCCCGGCTGCTCGTGGACTTCATGCTGAACATGCTCACCTATCAAGCGCAAAGTAGCAGCTTCTACGGCTCCGATCACGGCCACACAGATTACAAGATCCAGACAACAGAGGTACTCAACTGGATGGATATCGGGATAAATATTGAGAAGAAGGAGGGGCGATGATAATACCGCCACAGTGCTGCGACAAGGAAACTCACTTCCTCATGGACAACAAGGTAGAGGAGATCTTCGAGTGCGAGGATTGCCTCTCCCTGGTCCGCCGGGAAAAGGGTATCATCGGGGAGGTAGAGGGCAAGAAGTACATCATGAAAGGCTCCTTCGAACACCAGCTCAGGAAATTCCCTCACTTGAGGAGACCGGAAAGGAGGAAATATGCTAATACTTAAAATCCTAAAAGGGGATCCTGGCCCTAACGAGTGGAAAGGAATCGGAAACATGATAGAATGCGGGCATAGCACCGGTATAGACCAACCTGTTGGTATCAACTGGACAATAGAATGGCAACCAGGTACAAACCTGAAACAAGAAAAGGAGGTAAAGAAAAAATGAAGAATCTTACAGAATACTGGAAGGCTTTGACGCCATGGAGACGGAGTTTTTTAGTTGCAGGCGTTATTATAGCGTCGCCAGTTTTGGTAACCCTGTATGTCGTTATAGGGCTAGCTGAGGTCTGGAAGATGATTCAGGGCGTAGCGTTCTAGAAAGATAATATACGTTATATTGCAAGAGGTGGCGGGCAGCCCGCCACCTCTTGGGGAGGTCGTTATGAGAATATGGCATCGATGGACAGATGAAGAACGAGCTATCATCAGGCGAGATTACAAACACACCACCAAGTCAAGAATAGAAGTGGCCGAAAACCTCAGTCGAGTTACAGGCGAGAATATTAACGAGTGCATGATTGCCGGCCAAATTGCCGTAATGGGTATTGCAAAGAGTGACGACCGGCACCCATGGTCACCGGAAGAAGATAACACACTGAGGGAGTTAATCTATCAGTACTGCCCTAGAAAAGTGGCCCGGATAATGCACCGCGGCTTAAATTCCGTAACGGTTAGGTCCAAGCGCCTCAATATCTCCAGACGAATCCGCGACGGATGGTTCACTAAGACAGAGGTAATGGCTATACTAGGCCATGATCACCACTGGGTCCAGCGGCGCATTGACTCAGGAGCTCTCAAGGCAACATACCACTATGACATTAGACCAAGCCAGCTGGGTGGATCCGCCTGGCATATAACGGAGCAAGATTTGAAACATTTCATAAAATCTTATCCGGAGGAACTCGTTGGTTGCAACATAGACATCATTATGGTCGTCGACCTTATCTCCGGAGTTAATAATAATCATTAATGACATGTTTACACGCTCAGGAGACACTCTAAGGCCCTCAGCTAAAAAATGAGGGCCATTGCGGGACTTTTGCGAGGGAATATAGTCTATGGTGTCCCCGGTGAGGCGATACCCTTCCCCCAAAATACCTTAAAAAAAGTGGAAACTACACCTTGACAAACATTTAACTTGGGTGTAACATAAGGTTGCAAGGAGGTTGAGATGCTTCCAATTGAAGTTAAAGACCCCGTAGGTATAGTTGAGGCCGCTGCTAAAATAGGGGTGAGTCGCGTCACGTTGTGGCGGTGGCTAAATAAGGGATTAGTTCAGTATTTCATCATTGGTGGCTACAAAATGATTCCATTAAGTGAAATCGACCGGTTAGCTAATAAAAACAAGCAGGCGGTGACCGAAATCACCGCCTGAACGCTGGGAGGCATGAAAGTCGCGTGCCCAATCACGTCTCGCAATTTCTATTATAACATGCCTCCCCAAAGAAAGACAAGAGGTGTTGTTATGTCTAACAATATCCCGCTTCCCTTTCCACGCCCTGATTTCAAGGGTGTGCGAAAGGCCTGTAATGACTGTAGGAGGTTATGGCCCCACGCCGACCTGACAATCATAGCCGGCTTATGTCCTGACTGCATTAAGATTAAAGCGCAGAGCCAAAGAAACAGTAACTTCCCTGAGGCAATGAATCTCAAACTTCAGTTCGCCTGCACCCGCCAGGGTGTGTGCGACCGGGAGTTTTTCTGTATCAATCCTAACTTTAGCAGAGCTGAGAGAGGCATGGGAGGGTCATCCACTCTAGAAGATATTATGTCTCATTTTGGCCCGGTATGCCCTCACCTGATAGCATGGGACCCACTACTCAAGGGAGTAAGAATAAAACAGGAGGCACAAAATGGTTCAAACTAGCACAAGTATGGTACCTACGGAAAGTGGGGCGGAAGAAAGAGTGGTTGCCCCATCGAAAGCGATCCGTCCCCAGCTCACCGAGGCAGCTATCAAGACCATAACATATGATCTTCACATGGCCGAGAAGCTTGTCACGGAAGTTCTAGAGGACGGGGTAGACTACGGCAAAATCCCCGGAATCCCCGGCAAGGGTTTGTGGGAGCCTGGGGCTTCGAAGATTATGAACGCCTTTGAGTGCTATCCAAGACACAAGATTCTCTACCATGAGGAAAACGACAAACTCATTACCTGGGCAATCGAAGCGGAGATCATCCACCGGACAAGTGGCGTCATTGTCGGCGCTGGCGTCGGCGCCTGCAGCACCAGAGAGCCAAAATACGGAAAACGCTATTTCGACAAGAAAGAAGTCCTGAGACTCGGTTACACCGAGCCGGAAATTGAGAAGATGAAGACCAGGAAGGGTAAGCGATGGACAGAGGATAATAAGCCCTACACGGTAGACGAATACCATGTGGAGAATCCAGAATATGGAGAGCAGGTCAATACCATATTTAAGATGGCAGCCAAGCGGGCTGAAGTTGATGCCTCTCAGACACTCCCCGGCGTGTCTAGCTCGCTCCGGAAGCTCTTTAGACCAGCGGAGCAACGTCCCCCTACTTCACGCGGGAGAGGTCCTCAAACTGCCGGCAAGAAACAGGCTGAAACCTTTGATGAGGACTCCCCGAGATGGACTACATTCTGGAACCAGATGAAGGATATTCTTGGTGATGATTACCAGAATAAGACGCATAAGATCTGCGGCGTCAAGTCTATGGGTGATTGGATATCGCAAGGTAAAAGCCTCGATGATGCCGCCCGGTTTGTCATCGACCAAGTGAAAGACAAGAATGTTTTCCTTGACCCTATGAGTATCAAAGAGAAGGATATTCCCAACGGCGAAGCCCTCGAGAAGGTGATGGAGGATTGTTACGGATGGCAACCAGAGAAGGTATGGCCAGAGGCAAATTACCCTAACAGAAAGAACTTCGAGGAGGCAGGGGTGGAAAATGCCTGGCCAGTGTTCTGCCGTCTTAGAGCCCTAATCCAAGAAATGCAACAAGAACCAGGGGCGTAGAACTTTGACTAGGTCTAAACCTTGGCTTAAATTATGGAATGAGTGGGTACATGACCCCAAACTCACAGGTCAATCCCTAGCTGAGAGGGGGGCATGGTGCCTCTTATTATCGCTAGCGCAGGAATGCGATGCCGACGGCTACATAGTCAAGGGCAATGGCGGTCCTATGTCCTTAGAGGATATTGCCAACTGCCTACATATCAATAAGGCTAGTGAATATAAAGCCTTCACTTCAATGTTAAGCAAGATGGAGCAACTGGGGAGCCTTTCTTGGGATAATGAATGCCTTTGTCTTACCCATTTTGAGGAGCGCCAATCCCAGGTACCATCTGGAACCAAAGAGGCTGTCAGGGAGAGGGTAAGCCGCTTCCGGGAGGGTAAGCGTGTAACGGTTTTCCCGTTACAGCCTGCAGATGAAAGCCCTCATGCTCAAGCTGCCTCTGATTTACGGGAACAGATTATGGCTGAGTTCAAGCAACTCCCCACTTTCAAAAATCGGCAGCTTGAGCATGAGGCCGTCCGAGAAGTCTTGATACGATTAGCCGAGAGAAAGGGGTATCTCTATACTCAGGAACTCCTTACAGAACAAGGAAGAATAGACGTGGTTTGGTCTGACTCCAACCATAAACCAATTGCCGCTTTTGAAATAGATGACACTGCTCCTCAGGAGAACTCACTAGCCAAGTTAAAAGCGGCAACCTCTTACCCCCTCAGAATAATTATTTTGCGTAGATCCTCGGTACCATTAGGACTGTGTGAGGAAATTCTAGTAATCAGTATAGAAGAAAGTATTAAAGAAACCCCCTCCCCTCCCCCTAAAGATAAAGATATAGATAAAGATATAGAGGGAGAGGAAGAGAACACTCCGTTACAATCCGTTACATTGCCGTTACATACTTTAGGAAAACAAGGGGATTCAAGCCCAGATGTAACGGGAAGTCCGTTACAGGATAAAATAAATTTGCAAGAAAAAGAAATATTTTCTCACTGGATCCAGCAAAAAATTGTAAATCATAAGGTTCTTACCTCGAAAATGGAGGGCTCCATTAAGTCGGTGTTGAAGACCTATACCCAGCAGGAAATATGCCAAGCTATCACTAACTATGCTGAGATTGTTTGTGGCATCGAGTATCGCTGGACATATAAATGGACCTTAGAAGATTTCCTTCACCGCGGCCTTGAGAAATTTATGGATGGAGAGGTCGCCCGGAGTAACTATCGAATAGATGCAGGAGGTGACCATGGAAAAAAGCAAGCCAGCAGCGGACAATCTGGAGCACATCAGCCTGGCGCTCAAGCGCCGACCCGTGACGAATACCGTCAAAGCCTCAAGTGAGGCATGTAACGAAAAGCCCGTTACAGAGGAAGATGGCTCCACTTGTAAGATCTGCAAAGGTGCCCACTATGTTCATCCCTTGATTAACGGAAAGCCTAACCACTTTGAGGTCGTCCCCTGCCGATGTATCAGAGAGCAGCTCGAGAGGGAGAAGATGGAGAGGATGCTGAGGATGTGCGAGTTACCGGCTGGGCCTGTTGCTGAAGGTATGACCTTTGAGAAATGGCGCCCCAGGGAAGAGCTGGTGGGGGCGTATGACGTGGCCCTGGCTCTGGCCGAAGGGCATTCAAAGTCGTGGCTGACCTTTATGAGCGATACCAATCGGGGCAAGACACATCTGTTAGTGGCCATCTGCCGGCGCTGGCTCGCCGATGGTAAGCCAGCGAGATATGCCTACGTCCCTCTACTCATTGAGGAGCTGCGCCGGGGATTCGGGAAAGAGGGGGATTATTCTTATGAGGATCGTTTTGACTTCTTTCTGAATGTCGATCTGCTCGCCCTCGATGATCTCGGCGTAGAGAATAGTACACCATGGGTCCAGGAGAAGCTTGACACTATCATTGATTATCGCTTGATGCACGGCCTTCCCCTGGTGGTTACCACAAATCTCACTATGAATACGATGTCCTTCCGGATAAGGGGCCGGCTGCAGCGCGGTGGGGAAATCATCTACTTAGACGCTCCGGAATATTCTGCGTCTGGTGATGAGGTAGTGGAATGAGACGAGTGGCGAAAAAGCGGATTATTTGCTCCTTTTCTTACGAGGCAGAGGCTGTATCTGCTGCAGTCGGGCTGAGTGGCAACCACGCCTATAGAAAGTCCGATTATACCTCATACCGTGATGCATTAGGGTGGTTGCTGAAGGAGCGCATTGGTGGGACTTGGAACACGCGACGCTATACGTTTGGTCTTCAGGTTAAATTTTATCTAGGCAATAAGCGAAAAATTGATCTGGATAACCTGTTGAAGCCCGTGATGGATGCGGGGACGCATATTTTATGGGCAGATGACTCCCAGGTCGCGGAGTTATCGGCTTTGAAGGTTTTGAATGACCCAAATCCCAGGATTGAGGTTACTGTTTACCATGTGGGTGACTTTATTGACTATCATCACACCTGCGCTTACTGCGGTCGTGATATGGCTGGTTTGAAGGAGTTAAGACGGAAATACTGCACAAAGTACTGTGCTGACCAGGCTATGCAAAAAGGTACGACTAAAGTCTGTGAATACTGCGGCAATCAGTTTTATATTGGCCGCAGAAATGGAAAGCGTAAACTAGCTAGGAAATACTGCAACAGAGAGTGCTATAACAAGTGGGTGAAGGCGCATGGTCATCAGATGGTAGAGCGAATCCGGAGAGGGCGCCGTTGACAATAATGGAGGTAGAGGTAGCATGAAGATAGAAGAAGCAGCTCGAATAAGGGATGAGGCCGAGGTGGAGCTAGCTAGGACGATGAAAATCCTGTTGGCGCTAGCGAGAAACTTGGCATTCTCAATCCGTCTAATGGGAGCCCTCTGGTATCTGAAGGTGGGTTCGAATCCCCCCGCTCAGGAGGAAGATAAAGTATGAATGATATGGAGATCCTGCGTAGAGCCTATCAGCGAGAAAACGATAGCAGGGACCGTCGGCCGCCTCAACTTCGTAGCTGGGAATATTATACTATCGGCGCTTCGAGGGATGATATCCGTCGCCTTCTGGATGAGGGTATGCTTATCATTGCCATTAAAACCAGCACACTGACAAAGTACAAATTAAGCGAGAAGGGGCGGGATTTTGTTTTTGCCACCACGATGGAGCGAGAGTTCTCCAGGGTGCCGGCAGCATCAATCAAAGATGCCATGGACCTGGTGGTGGGGTTCGATGACGTGAAGGACGCCATTGCTCGAGCTATTGAGTCCCAGAGGCGCATTCACTTTCTTCTGGAGGGGCCGCCGGCATGTGCCAAGAGCATCATACTTGAGGGGGTGCGATCAGCTGTTCCGACTGCCTACATAGTCTTTGGATCAAGGACTTCTGCTGCGGGTCTATCTCAAGTGCTCTTCGAGGTTCAACCATCAGTTCTGTTGATGGATGAGGCAGATAAGATGAGGTCAGACTGTTTCTCAATCCTCCTGGGGTTAATGGAGAGCGGGGAGATCCTTGAGACCAAGAGCCAGAAGACACGGGGCATCAAGTTGGAAACGGTGATCATTGCTGCCTGCAACTCATCAAAGAAATTCCCTCCTGAATTCCTGTCACGGTTCGCTCTTCATGTCGCCTTCCCGAAGTATACCCGGGCAGAGTTTATAAATGTGTGTCGGGGTTTCCTCTCCCGAGCGGAGAACTGCCCAGCTGATGTTGCTACTACGATCGGGACACTGGTACATGACTATGGCCTGGGTGATGTTCGGAAAGCTCGTGGTGTTTGGCAACTTATGACTGCCCCCACTGAGGAAGAGATGCACCGCGTAATCCAGCTAATGCTGAAGTATAGTCCGGATGGACAAAAGCGAACAAAGGCGACGCTAGGCAGTAGGATGCCGGGGTTATGATAAACGAAATAGGAGGTGAATTAGGGTGAGGAGCACTTTTATGATATGGTTCGCCTTGGGTTTTGCTATCGGAGCAACGCTAAGTTTAATAGGCTTATAGATATAATCATTATTATATTTTAGTGGAAGGAGGTTTTATGATGAAGGGAGCATTTATTTGGTTTGGAGCAGCGAACTTTATATGGGCAATGTTGCCGAGTTGGTGGACAGCTCCCTGGTTCGGTGTAACAAGGGACACAATGTTTTTAAGTGATGATCTTACAATAATCATCGCTGTGATGTGCTTTGGGTTTGCAGCTATTCTTCATAAAATGGAGAAACCACAGTAGAGGTCTACTGTGAAATATAACTGATATTATATTTGCAGGAGGACTAGATATGAATAGAGCAACACCGGCAACAGGCTGGGTTCGCAATCCAGATGGTAGTCAGGGCTACACATGGAATCCGATAACTGGTTGCCTGAACCACGTCAACGGTATGTGCAAGGGCGGTAACTCCCCCTGCTATGCCTACAGGCTGGCTCATGGTAGGTTGAAGAACCTTTATCTGGCGAATAACAACCTACCTTGCAGTGATAAGTCGGATTGGAGCGACCCCTTCTATCCCCGCTTCTGTCCTGAGAAGTTAGAGGAACTAGAGCGTAGGAACTTCTTTATAGACCAAAGTGATGGCAGGGTAAAAAGGCATGGCATATTCCCCTGTAATATGAGCGACCTGTTTGGCATCGGGATACCCGAAGAATGGACAAATAGAGTGCTTGAAGCTATTAGGCGTAATGGGGGGCATGACCGCTTCTATCTCTTAACCAAGCAACCGCAGAACCTTGCCAAGTTCAGCCCCTTCCCCGATAACTGTGACGTTGGGGTGACTGTGACTAATAAAGTTACCTTGGATAGTCTTTATCATCTTGCCCATGTGAAAGCTAGTAAGCGGTTTGTCTCCTTTGAGCCACTATTAGAGAGCGTGAATCTTGATATGCACACCGTCAGCATACCGTGGGCAGGTGGGAGAGATAAGGGCGGGCGTGATTATAGTCCTCTAATAGATCATCTTGACTGGCTCATCATCGGGGCACAAACCAAGCCAACAGTTTACCCTAAGATAGAGTGGGTAGAGAAGATTGTTAGGGCTGCTGACAAGTCAGGTATCCCGGTGTTCTTGAAGGATAATTTGAAGCCGTTACTTGAAACCGCACAGCTTACTTACCAGCATACACTATATTGGCGTGATGGTTATTATACTAGCCCTGACCATCCGAATGTAGATTTACAATTAAGACAGGAGATGCCGAAGCACGGCTCACAGTGGCCTGATACTGTGGAAATATAAGCACTGTTATATTGCAAGGAGACGAGGTTGAAACCTTATCATCAAGACAACTGCCGGACAATCTATTGTAAGGACTGCCGAGATATGAGTGAGTTAGGGGATGGCAGTGTGGACTTATTGTTGACTGATCCCCCTTATGGTATCTCCTTCATGGGGAAGGACTGGGACAAAGCTCTGCCTGATAAGAGAATATGGATTGAATGCCTCAGGGTCTTAAAGCCTGGCGCTTTCGCCTTTGTGATGAGCATACCCCGGGCCGACTGTTTGAGCAGGATGATTATATCTCTTGAGGATGCTGGATTCTGGGTGAATTTTACACCTATCTTCTGGGCTTATGCCTCGGGATTCCCAAAGGCACAGAATATCGGGAAGGTTGTTGATAAGAGGTTGGGAGTTGATAGGGAAGTTGTCGGCAGGGAAAAGATAGATATTGGAATACAATCTGGTTCGATGCACTCTGGGCGCTCTGTGAATGTGGTCGAGGTAGATAAAACAATAGCTACATCTCCCCAAGCTAAAGCCCTAGATGGCAGTTATGGTGGCTTCCAGCCCAAGCCGGCAGTAGAGGTTATCATAGTAGCCATGAAGCCTCTGTCTGAAAAAACCTTTGTTGGCCAGGCCCTTAAAAACAGGAAGGGTATTACTTGGCTTGATGATTGCAGGGTGCCTTATGAAGGTGAGCGGGATAAGGATGAACAGGGAGCAAAGAATCCCCACACTATAAAAGCCGATAATTCTGTATATGGGGATTATTCAATGTGTAGAGAACCATGGGAGCAGCCCACTGGTCGCTTCCCAGCCAATCTATTAGTAAGTGATGATGTACTGAATGATGGGAAAGTGAGCAAAGGAACTATCGACAAGAAGTTATATGGAGGGAAAACATCAAGCTGGTTTACCGAAAACCACATAAGAGTCAGCCGTGGTGATTCAGGTTCCTTCTCTCGCTACTTTGACCTTGACAAATGGTGGGCAAAGACCTTCCCATTCCTGATAGTCCCGAAGGCTAGTAAAAGTGAGAAGAATAGGGGAATCGGGGTTGAGGTAACACGAACTAAGCATGGTACTACTCCCCGAAAAAATGAGGCAGAGAATAAGTCTGCTAACAATCATCCCACAGTAAAGCCAGTAAAGCTGATGTCCTATCTTATAACACTAGGTAGTAGGGAAGGGGATACAGTATTAGACAACTTCGGGGGTAGTGGGTCAACGGCGGTTGCAGCTGCACTATTAGGGCGGAAATGTGTGCTATATGAAATTAAAGAGGAATATTGCCAGATAGCGGCCAGCAGGTGCAAACAAACGGTTATGAATTTTAAGATTCCAGAGTAGGTTTATACCGTGGAATATAATAACACTTGTATAGTGAGGTGGACTTTAGAAAGGAGGGGAAATGAGCCGAGGGGGTTACAAGGGTAAGGAGAATTTCCCACATAACTTTGAACTGTGCCTAGTATGTGGCAAGAAGGGTGTCTATGAACGTAGCTCTATGTTATTTGATGGTGGGAGAGAAAAGGTATGTCGCTACTGTAAGCGTACACAGCAAATACGATAGTTAAGGCGTCTTATATTTTAGGAGGTGAAATGATGGCAGGAATGTCTCATAGGGTATGTCCAAAATGTGGCAGTATTATTACTTTTATTAGAGGGGGCCTATACACCTGCGATAAGCCATATTGTTACTGGAAAGGCGTACAAACAGATATTTACTATATTGAGTTCCCTGATACGCATTCTTGCGAGAATAGACGACCAATTTATCAGGGTACGTGGTGAGGAGCGAATAGATGGCTTGCACATCCGTTGAGCTGATAAAAGTGTGCCGTACACATAAGAGATACATTGCATCTGGGGCTGCGGGAGGATCCTATCACGGAGAGCGCTGTAAAGGCTGCGCCTGGTGGGAAGATTCTCCCGCTGACCAGGCATTTTGGAAGAGGCTGGAAAGACTCGGCGTTAAGAGGTAATTGTGGAAACGATAGAGTGCAATCATCAAGAAACTGTGAGAGGCTTGTCAGGGGAATTTCGGATAGACACTTGTAATCGGATAGCCATTTGTAAACTGTGTGGCCAGGTACGCCAATTCAAGGATGGTGATGAGTGGTCTGTAGTAATAAGAAAGCTCGGGCGTATTGATGGTAAGTTCGTGCTGCCAAAAACAGGGGCCAAGCTATTAATCACCCCGGAAGAGTCACGGTTGGTTCGGGAGGGCTTTGATAGGCTACAGGAGCAGGAGCAGGAGACAAAATTCCAGAAGAAGCTAGGTGTGCTAACTGAAGCTAAACCAAAAGCTAAACCTACCCCTCCACCGTCTCCTGAAGGCAAACTGAGGGGATGGGAAAAGTATCACGCCGACCGCCGGGCGAGGGAGGCGGCAGAGTCAAGCAAGGAACCTACACCTCAAAGTGTTCAGCCAGCAGAGACTATCGAGAAGGTAAGAGCTCAAGCTAAGCGGCGGAAATATCCGCGCCATCGTAAACAGCGACCGGGCAAATATGAGAGGGACATGAAAGGTATATTGGCTGACTGTGGACAGATGCCCGATGCCGAGCTAGAGTGCAAATGGGGTATAGCGAGGGGCGGCTTTTATGGTGTGAAGAAAACCTGGAGAGCCAGAGGGATTGATATTCCAGTTTTTACTCCAGTTAAGGTGAAGCCAGCGAAGCCCCCGAAGCCGAAATTGACTCCTGGGCAGCGCAGCGAGATTAATAGGAGAGCTTCCATGGTTAGATGGGACAAAGTTCGAGCGCAAAGAGATAAGGTCGAGGAGCTCGCTAAGAAGCTCAATGAGCCGCTGGTAGAGATTATGGAGAAGGCCAAAGAGTGGCGAGAGCTTTCACTTAACACCCATCTTAAGCTTGCATACCTTGAGTTGGAGGTAGCAGCTCAGAAATGTCTTATCCTCGAGCAAGCAAAGAGGAATACTCTTGGTCGAATGATACTATAGAGAAGGAGGTAATAAGGAATGGACATTGCGAGACAATCCGAAATACGGTTGGCTACATGGCTCTGTGAAGTTATAGGGGATACGATAAAACGATACCAATGGGTTATTGAGGAGGGAGAGAAATCCCTTATCACAGACGAGGCCCAAGCCGCAGAGGAGAGGAAAAAACAAGCTGACCCCATACTGGGGAAGTATGCCAACCCCGGAATGTATGAGGGCTTTGTTACCGGTCATAGGGAACACATCAAGGATGAACGCCTGGCAATCGACCAATTACTTACCCTTCTCAAGTCGGCCCAGGATCTTAAAAAGCAAGCTATTGAGTTCTGGGAAGGGCAAAACAAGCGATGGCAGTGAGGTAACCAAGATGAAGTACTGCCTATTGTAAAGGAGGTAAAAATGAGGGCTATACACATGCGCGACTCATATTTCAAAGCGCAACCACTTCACTATGAATCAAGGCAGGCTCATTTAGAGCTTACCGACGACCCTAAACTGGTTACCTGTAAGCGCTGCCCGGCCATGATAAAGCGACAAAATAAACAGCGTTCGTGAGCAGAACGCTGGGAGGTGAAGATGATTATTTTACATCTAAATAAAGCACACGAATTTAAGGTCGGAGAGGTTATTCAGCTTAGAATTGTTAGCATCTATGCGCAGGCACCCGGCAAGTGGAGATTAACGGCCGAAGATATCACCCCGCTACCTGGTGCTGAACCAACCGGTTATGCCTGTGCCGGATGCGCAATCGTTATGGAAGCCAAGCCAGACGGTTCTCTTCCTGATGGCTGGATAGAAAGAAAATACGAGGAGGGTTCCTGCTTCCTCTGCGCGGCGGGTTGCCAAGAACTGCAAATGTGCCGGGTTTGCGGGTGCACCTTTGAGCATTCCTGTGAGACCGATACAGGTCCCTGCCACTGGGTTGAGGAAGATTTATGCTCAGCCTGTTAGCCCGATACTGTGGAAAGGAGTAGTGGAATGGTGATGAACTGCCCGAACTGTGGCGGAGGAGTGGTCCATCTTTACTTTGGCGGTAGCAAAGGAGAATGGCGCTGTCTATCTGGCTGTGGCTGGACTTCCCGGAATGGCGGGAAAAAGTGTGTTGTCTGCGGAGCTCCTAATGCCTACCTCTGTGATTCTCCGCTCCCAGACGGCAAAACATGTGATGCGCCTCTCTGCTGGCGCCATACTTGGAAACCTGACCAGAACAAGGACATTGACTACTGCCCCAAACATAGGATTACACAGGAGGCTTAAATGTCTAACGAATCGGTAGTGCAGGAATGGAATGAACTACACCCACCAGGGACTAAGGTGCTACTTACGAATGACCTTGGAGGTGTAGAAGAAACTAGAACTAGGAGCATAGCTTGGTTACTCGGCTCTGGACACCCCGTAGTTTCTGTCGAGGGACGGACTGGGGGATACTCTTTGGAAAGAATAAAGCCACAGTAAAATTATACCGTAGGAAGGAGAAAAATGAAGGCTGAAATTGAACAAATACCAGTCACGAACCGAGGCATAGCAGTTACCTCCGAGACTCCCGAGGAGCGGCAATACCTTGAGGATCTCTGGACCAGGGCACCCGCCGCGTTGGTGTTCACCCGGAATGATGATACCAGTGTAACGCTCACTGTTGGTCCCAGCGCTGAAGAGGCCACTGAAAGTCGAGGAGCTTCGTCAATGAGGCGATTCGGGAATAGAATCTTCCTTGATAAAGCGGAAGTATCGGATCTCTGCCGCCCTGGTGCCGAGGCTGATACTTGCATCTGGCTCGTCGTCGGTGGCGATGGGTTTGAGTGCCAATACTTCGACAGATCTTCCGGCCGTAATCTTGAAGGAGAAACCCTCGAGGACCGGTGGAAGGCTGGCAAGACGGTGGCCAAGAGGGATGGTTGCAGCAAGGTCATAGAGCAATACACAGTAGAGGTCTACTGTGGAGGAGGACATTGAAATGGCAGAAATTGACGCTAGCTATTACCCCCCAATCCCCAGGGAAATGAAAGACGATTTGTTGAAGTTGAGCAATGAACTCAGTAAGGCTATAAAGTCTGCCTTCGGTGAGTGCCCGCTATGGTATCGAAGTAACAGAATTTGGCGGACGCTAGATGAGATACAGGTTAAAAAAGTAGAGGTCGTCTGTGGTGTTGAGAATCCCTGCTGCAATCGGCGTGGGGAATATAATGGCTACCACTCCGGACCATTGCTATTCGAGTGCCCGAAGCATTGCAGTTGCCATGATTAGTTTACAATCTCAGTAATTGTAAAGTGAGGTGAACTCATGGTCAAGTGGAAAGTACTCCTTGTTTTGGTAGTTCTCACAGTATTGCTCATCTACCTGTTTAGTGTTGGGCACCCCTGGTGGTATGGATTTATAATGACTGGAATCGTATACGGTATCGGGGCACCAATTGCTTTTTTACTTATTTGGTGGATTAAAAGGTAATTTTACAATCCGAGAGAAAGTAAGTATATAATGATTGTTATATTGCAGGAGGTTGAAAATGGAAGTATTTATTTACAGGTCCCCAACCGGGTGCGAAACCTTTGATCTCGAGGATATCAAAGAGCTGGAGGAACAGCTCGGATCCTTCAGTGCCGTTGGCCCTCTCCAGGATACATCGGAAGTCAAGGTAGAAATAACTGGAACCTGGGGCGAAATCCGAGAGTTACTTTCCGATTCTTGCTTTAAGGATATATGGTTTGACCTTGAGCGGTCTCCTAATGCAGTCGAATATTACTGTGATGTTTGTGGAGCCGGTGAGTGGGCCCATTCAGATAGGTTGCCCAAGGGATGGCTAGCGAAGAAGGGGGGGAGTGCTGGTGGGATAATTCGGTGCCAAAAATGTGGACAGCCTTGTACCCCGGAGAATCCTTGTTGTGACCGGCGCGGTGAATACAATGGCTTTGGCTCGGATGGCCCTCTAAAGTTTACCTGCCCAAAGCATTGCTGCTGCCACGATTAAAGATAATAGTCGTTATATTACAGGAGGTCTAAAGTGACTATATACAAAATAGAGCTTGTCGAAGGTAAGGAAATATTCTACGTGAACCCATTTCCAGTCTCTATTTGTGTGGCCGGGTCAGTTGAGCTCGTGAAAGACCCTGACCGTTGCCTAGTGCTTAATCCTGGTGAGAGTTTAACTATAAATGCACCTCACATGTATATCGGGACCTTCCCAGCTGTAAAGGAGTTATGATGCCATTCCCTAACTGGATTGGAAGGACACGGCTCTGGACCAGGGAAAGAGTTTTGGCTTCATTAACCAAGGCAATGGTAGAAATCAAAGGACCTCTCCCTTGTTCCGATGATCCCTGGTATGAGATTAAGGGTGGGAGGCTGGACTGGCCTCCGGCATCCCGAATTTACTTCTATTTCCACTCGATGGCTCGAGCCTGGATTACAGCCGGCGCACCGATGAGCCGGGTCAGTTTGTTTAACTCACCATGGTCAAAGGAGGAAGATGAATATCTTCTGGAGCATGCTGGGAATATGACACTAGGGGTAATCGGTAAGACACTAGGTCGAGGCTATGGAGCAGTAAAGACTAGGTTAAATAGGACCCATCATGTAAGAGCCCGGGTAAACCAAGGCTTCTTCTCCGCATCGGAGCTTTCGAAGGAGTTCCAGAGTCCATATCAACGAGTGCGTGATGCCCTAGCGAAGGGAATAATCAAGGGATTCTTTGACTCCCAGCGGAATCAGTGGCAGGTAGACCTAAAGGAGCTAACAGAGGAGGCGCTAGCTGTTCTGGCCAAGCCAAAACGCACCCACAAAAACTGCGTCACAGACCATGGCGACTACCGAGAACGATATGGGCTTAGAAGAACTAAGGTGGATGGGCGGATGATTGTGGTAGCAAAATAATAGTCGTTGTATTTGAGTAATAAACAAAAGAAGAGCAAATGTATAAAGGAGAAGACAATGAAAATCCAAGAGATGCTTAGAAGGAAGATGGAATGTGCTGATAGCTTTGATAAGACTGGGGAGGGAGCAGATTGCCAGAAGTGCAAGCTATGTGATGTAGCAAAGCTAAAGTCAAAAGTAGAAGAGCCACAGGGATTCTTTCTTGAGGGAGCGGAAATTAACCTAATTGTTAATCCTTGTCTTCTGCTTGATGAGTTGGCTGCTAAGATAAAAGCTACTTAACAATACATAGTCTAATGTATAAAGGAGGGTAAAGTGGAGTTACCATACGCTGAAGATGTAGGTCATTATTGGCAGACTAGCCAAAGCTCGCCCGATGTCTGGATGGATAGAGCTAAGAAGGTTATTATCGATTTGGGTGGGCAGATATTGGCTGATGGTTATGGCTCTGCTAGTGGGCGAAGTGCCTTCATGCTGGCCTTCGAGATAAAAGACCAGAATTATAAAGTTGTATGGCCTGTGTTGCCGACATACGGCAGAGAATCATCAGCTAAAAGGCAGGCAGCGACTATGTTATTCCATGATGTCAAGGCAAAGGCTATGACTGCCAGTGTTTTAGGTGTGGAGGTTGCTTTCTTTTCCTATATGCTCCTACCTGATGGCAGGATGGCTAGCGAATTGACAAGGCCTGAATTAGCTGAGGTGTTCCCCAAGCTATTGACATAATAGACTTATATTACAGGAGGTAGGCAATGCAAACTGGTATCATTCAGCGAATAGAGGAGACCTGGGCGAAGAAAGATAAAAAGCCACGTTATGTAGTGATGCTAGAAGATGGTATTAAAATAACTACGTTTGACCCGCATATCAAAAAATGCCGCCCAGGGGATTGTCTTAATTATGACGTGAAGATAATCACGAAAGGCTGGTATCTCTTCGTGGAATTACAGCCTGGCTGGTATATTGACAAAGGTCAATAATTAACAGATGTGTAGAAGGAGGTAAGAAAGTGAAGCAAACTGACCTATTTGGAGATACCGATGTTAAGATCCCGAATAACCCCACACTGGAGTCAGCGGCCAAGCATTTGCTTCGCCTGATCAAAGAGGATATTAAGTTAATCGACGGGGATCGGGTTGGAGAAGTTGACCGTAAGCTCCGAATGGCTGTCTGGATGGACCAGGGGCTAGCTCAGATATTACACCCGGAGCAAGTCGAGGCTTTTAAGGAATGGGCATGCGACCCAAAGAGATGTATCGACCCCGAGCTCGTTAGGCGTGCCAGACAACACTTGGTGCAGCATGACTATATCCGTCTATCTGGTGCCGCTATGAAGGACGCCGAACAACAAAGGGCTCGCTTAGCACAGTCGTTTCGTGGGTAGAAAGAATAATATTGCAGGAGGTAGGAAATGATTTTAGACTTGGAATTAAACGATAGTATTTACGAGAAACTTGAGTCTCTAGCCTTAGAGAAAGGAATAACTGTCAGAGAAATCATTCGCTGGGTCATTGGTGATTTCCTCCAATTTAATCTGCCTCGGCGCATATCTTTCCCGACACCTATTACACCAAGTCCCATGGAGCAAGAAAGTGAAAAGGTAATGAAACTTTCCGGATTATTGATAAAAAGTATGGTAAACTCGGGCGCCATAAAATGCCCTAATTGTACTCTGGCGCTGACCATGGAAGATATTAACCAAGGACACTGCTCTAAATGTGAGGCGGAGATATAATCGTTCTTATATTACAAAAGCGAAGATTGTAAAGTGAGGGGCGATGGACTTAACAAAATGGAGGCGCTGTCAAAAGGAAAGACTGGTCGCAGGATTATGCCTTCAGTGTGGGAAGGTTTACGTGCAATCTCCTCATCGCACCTGCCTCGACTGTCGCAAGAAGAAACGGAAACGCCGTCAGAGGCTTTATGATGGGCGTCTGTCGAAAGGTTTATGCCCCGTCTGTGGCCGCAAGCGCAATGAGGATGATACTATTTACTGCTCACTTTGCAGGGAACGTCAAGGGCAACACAAACAACAGCACCCCGACCGGCGGAAATACAGACACAGAGTAAGAAGGAAGCACCGTCGTGAGGGTCTCTGTACGAGTTGCGGGCGTGGCCGTGATGAAGAGGGTTTCTTGGAATGCAGTCGTTGTCGCCAACGTGCACGCAATAACTACAGGGAAAGGATGAGCGTATTAGCTAGTTTACAATCGGATAGAAAGTAAAGGAGGGAAGCCGTGGAATTCACACCGCGAGAGTTAGAGCTCCTGGAAGAGTGTGTCACATTCTGTCTGGGTGATAACGAATTTTCCGAGGACAGGGAGCGGGAACTAAATGCCTTGGATGACCGTCTTCGGGCCGAAATGAAGAAGTAATCTATTTTACAATCTCAGTAATTGTAAAGAAAGGAGGGTTATGCGCAATGGTCACTACACCAGAGATGACGGAGATATTGGAGACCTTAAAAGCATATCATCAGGCAATAGACCTGCTGTTTGCTAGGCTGATCAAGCTTGACCCCAACTTCTATCCTTCACAGAGTGGAAAGCCTTGGGACGCAATTGTAAAAGGGAAAGCTCTTATCGATAAGCTTAGTTGACAATCCCGGAGATTGTAAAGGAGGTGAACCCGTGACGCTCATAGAGCATTATTACCTGGAATGCGAAAGCTTGGGGATAGAGGTCCCCCAAGGCGCTACGATCATGTCTATATTCGACTTAGTCGTGGCCAAATGCAGACAATTAAAGGAGGCTGAATTGCTGGTAATAGAGTTTCTTGACAAAGTGGAAAACGAACCACTCGCGTCTTGCGCTGCACCAGGGTATTACATGAATCTATTCATCCAAATGCTGGATGAATTTAGAGATGAAAAGTGTAGCGTCTTACTTGGTAAAATCAAGGGCAACATGTCAAAAGATCTCAAAGACCAAGTTAGTTTACAATAATAGTATTAGCTGGGCGCTGTATGACCTCTAGTTGAAGGCGCAGCCGAACGAGGTAGTAATGCAAAGGCTACCCTCCCAGTCTAGCCTGGGGAGAGCGAAGCGAATAGCGAAGTTTGCCAAGTAAGTACCCTTATCCAAAGCACGCTCTCCCCGGGCAGGAGGAAAGTAAAGGAGGTTGATTCAAGTGATATGTATACCAGAGTGGATATTAGCCCTTATGGTTATACTGATTTTAACCTTCTTCATCGCCTTTGTTACCATGGCGGGAATTTATGCCGATAGATTTAATAGATAAAGGAGGTTTCTATGAATACATGGATGAAACTGTTGCCTTTGGATGTGGGGGGAGTGACCGAGCGGATGCTCCCTCAGGGAGACATAGACCCGGGGGATACGGTGGTGGGCACCCTTCCGGACGAGCTAATCAACTTATATTCCCTCTGGCAGGCAACGGCCAAAGAGAGCCAGCGGACTTTAGTAGACGTGGGGTATGCTCGAAGTGACGAAGACTTGATTGCCCGCTATGATGAACTAGCCGATAAAGCAAAGGCTTTGGAGTACTTATTCTGGATCGGAGTAAAAGAACACTTCAAACTCTGGGGTGTGGGGATCAAGGAGACTCTAGGAATCAGGCAGGAATACCAGATAGTGAAACAAAAGCGATCCCCTCACCCGTTCGCAGGGCTATTTGGGTCATAAGGAGCATAATGAAGAAAGCAGTCTTTCGGTGTCTTAAGTGTAATGCGGAGTTCAAAACAAAAGGTGCGGTTAAGTGCCCACAGTGTAGGGGTAATCTTGCGATCAGGGTTGCGTAGGGATAAAAGAAATATAATGCACCTTATATTAGTATTTCTCAAGAAATAGGAGGTATGAGAGTAGCCATGAAACTGGGAGAGAAATTATTTGCAGGTGGGGTAATTGTTGGCCTCATGGCTGCCAGCTTCATTTTCGGCATTGACCATGGACAAACAATTTTTGAGCCACAGGTTGTTATAGTAGAAGTGCCTAGTCCTCCTGAGATACGGATAATAAAGGGGGATGTAGTAGAGAAGGAAGTAGTAGTAGAAAAGTTCGTGGAGCTTTCCGATTGGGAAAGTCCGGAGGAATTAGCGGCCTTCCTAGCGGAGGATAACACAGATAGTATTATCAGGCTGCAAGCCAATGCAGACGGCGTTATTAAATTCGATGGGCAATGCGAGGTTACTGCCAAGCAGCTCAGAACCAATGCTGCTGCTCGGGGTAAGAGGCTGGACATTTATCCAATGCATAGGGCTGAATACCACAAGTGGTATGATACCCGGATAGAAGATAATCATTACCACGTTGTTCTCTTAGCCATTGTGGGAAACAATGAATTCTACTACTATGTTGACCAGGATACTGACAAGATATGGCTGGCTCACTATCCGGACGAGGAGTATGCGAAATGAGCAGAATGTTTAAGGTTGACGGCCGGCCGATGAGGACCTTACAGGTTTCCACAAGCTGTAATAGCGTGGTTATAGAGGAGCTAGGGCATGGGGGCACCGTTGGACAGCCAGATGCCAAGAAGCATAAAGCCGCCAGTAAGAAGAGTGGCAATAATAGCGATAAGTAGTTTCTGTTTCCATTGCCCTTTGTCCCACTGCTCCTGCGACTCCTTTACTTCTTCTTTCTCTGCGGCAGCGATGAGGTTATTAATCCGCTCGGCATAAATATCGCAGGGCAGGTTATCCAACCGGCTACTCAAGCCGTTAATACTCTCTCTCATACCATTGATAGCACCATTCTGGGCTTTAAGCTTCTGGTCAATAGCCCTGACCGTCCCCTTTATCTCGCCCAGAACCATGTCGGTGTTAGTCTTTTTGTTATCCTGAACCATCGAGTTTAGGCTCCTCTAGCTATGTCACGTCACTGTCCATTGGCGAGAGCCGCTGGCGGTAACTTCAAAGGTTATCGTGGCACCATTGGGGATGCGTTTTAGCCATTTTGAGTCATCCAAGAAGCCCGTGGCACCCTGGTCGGTCTTAAACCATAGCCTGATGATTGTGCTATTGGGGATTCCTGAACTATTAGCAGTTTTCCATTTGCTGGGCATTACAAAGTAAGAGGGTTGGGTAATATCAAGGAACTGATTGCCAGTATCGGGGTAGTGTTCCTTTTTCCATCCAGCATCCGGGAGGTAATGTCGCCAGCTTAAAAGGCAAACAGCCCGCCACTCGATTATTCGGCCTAAGTCCTCTCCGTATTTGGTGAAGTGCTCCGGCCAGACCAGCCCTTGAAGCGAGAACTCTTCGAGTCGTGGCATCGGTGCAAACTGAGGATGAACCTCGGTAAAGTGAGCGTCAAGCTCTTCTTGGGTGGCAAAAGAAACGACCTGTTGCTTAAAATACAGGTGATACCAGCAGATAAACTCCTTTGGCTCTGATGGGTTAAGCAGTGTGCCAGCTTCACTCTCAATTTTTATCTGATAGGTATAGGGGCCACGTTTCTTGGTTCCGGTGAATGTCTGAGTCTCCCCTGGGGCTATTAAGGCAGTTTGGCTATCCCGCCGAGTGAACCCAGACCAGTTTATATTGCCAGGTTCCTCCATCCTCTCGTACATTTCGAGGTGGAGTTCTCCTGGGATGGCACTGATATTAGCCACATTAACCGTCCACCTTATGTCGTTCGGGCCACCATACGGCTCTACTACCAGGTCGGATACATAGGCAAACTCAGCGACCTCACCATCGCCATCACCATTACCAGGAGGAGAAGGTGCCTGCTTTGCTGCCTTGATAGCAAATGCTAGACCCACGGCGGCCATGCCCACTCCTAGACCAACAATTAATTTCCTTTTAGCCATCTTACTGTACTATTGTAAAACTAACCGTCTTGGTATCCAGTAGTCTACCTTGAGCCGATAAGGTAACTACCATTGTGTAAGAACCTACCGGTGGGAATCGAATAAAGACATCCCATGCTCCCTTCCCGCGTTTATCCCATGGAGCACAAGGTGCCCACATCTTAGGAGTTCCTTCTACCGGCCAAGGTGAACCATTCATGGTAACGGTTATATCAAAAGGACCATAAGCTAACCTTTTGTCGAACTCAGCCTTAGTCCCGTCAATGATTGTATCATTATGTAAGAAGATAAGAATAACATCGTAATACGCTGATAGGGATATAACGGGTTGGATTTCCGTTGGTCCCCAAGCTCCACGACGCCATAAAGCAAGGCCAGTTAAGCTGCCCTCTATTATTGGGTCGGGTATTAAAGGTTCAGTTTCTTCAATGACATCGAAACTACCAGTTAAACCATCCACAGCTACGGAATATACACCTGGGGAATCGGGGGTTACGGTGAAGCTGACCTGCTTCGCCTGACCGGGATTGAGCGAGACAGTTTTGGCCAGCTCGCTATCTCCGGCAAGGCCAATAACCTGATAAGAGCCTGCTTCTAAACCGATATTAGTCACGGTTATGGTGATAACCACCTGTTCATTGACATTTACTTCTAGGGGTTCGATGATAAGCTCGGAAACGATAAACTCAGCGGCCTCACCATTACCATCACCGTCTCCATCAGGAGGAGGTGCTGCCTTTGCTCTTCCCTTGAGGAACAATACTAAACCTGTGGCAGCCATAGCTAATCCAAGACCGACAGCTACTTTTTTTCTATCTTCAGGCATTAGTCCCTATACATCTCCAACCAGATTTTATCTGTCTGTGGTTCTATAAAGTAAATATTATTACCGATAAATGCATTATTCAAAGCGTGCCCTGCCTTGGTGTCTATCTGTATTGAGATTCTATAGCCGTCTTTTTCAGCAGCCTTTACTAAATCTTCAGCATACTCATCACAGTCAATTACTACATCGGCGAAGGCTATTCCCTGAGCTTTGAACACCACTACATCCGTCTTATCCTTTGCAAGCCAGTCCTTTAGTTCCTTTCGGGTAGAGAACTCTCTCAACTCAGGGGTAACGACTTTCTCTACTATTACTATTCTCTCTACTACCTTGATGACCTCCATATAGACAGGTACTTCCACTTTAACCTCTACTACCTGTGGCCTAAAGTTTACTTGCCCATAGTCAACACCAAAGGCGAAGCCTGCACTCATAAGACCAACAATCAAAAGACCTAGTAGTAGTTTCTTCACTAGATGTACTCAACCAAAACGGACTGGAAGTGACAATCGGTAGCTAAATCCGTAGAATCAGTGGGTGCCCCTATTGCACTAACAACAAAACTATCCCCCGCAGATAAACCACCTGAGCCAACCACACCAGCATCAGTTACTGTCCACTGCACAATATCGTCATTACCGCTGGGTACAGTATCACTTGAAATGTCATCAGCAGAATAGGACTCCACATTGTATGCCTCGTTGTCCGAACCTCCAAAGATGTCAATGTCAAGTAGCATCTCGTTGGTGCCGTCTGTCGTTATCGCTCTTCCCCTAATCTTAATCCTGACCACCTCAAGTGCATCGGCAGGCATAGAACCAAAGGCGTAGGCATATTCGCTCTCAGCGTCTACGTCAAACCCTGTGGCAGTTGCAGCGGTGCCATCCACAAAAGGAATAACTACGGAAGCTAGTTTAGTGCTTGTGCCAGCATCAAGGAAGTTAGCCGTTTGCCCAGAATCGTAAAGGTCATTACCTCTTACCACATTCCCCGTTGAACCTACGGTTTCAACATGGATACCGTACTTGGGCTGGTTAGTAGAGCCAGCTTGGCGACAGATATTGTTAGTTATTTGGTTGTAATCGCTATCATGTAACCTGATGTTATCGTAAGTATTATCTGTTCGTTGACTATTGGCAAGGCAGGCATTACCATCTACAATACAATTATCTGAGTCTTGCAGGTATATTCCATGGTCATTATTTTCAACTACCAAATTATCATTGGCTTGACAATAATCACTATCCCAAATATGGATACCCATATGTGCGGCGTTACCGTTAAAACCAACAAGGTTGCCAGTAATAGTATTCGTGTACGACTGGTAAACAAGGATGCCGTCGTTGTTGCCATTAGTTACTTGGTTTCCTACCACTGAGTTAAACCCATCTGCACTCCCACCGTCAATGTAAATACCATAGCTCCCATTCGCATCAATGTTATTCCCTACAATCTGGTTATAGGTAGAGGTAGTAGCTAATTTTACACCCACTTTGGTGGCACTATACGATTGGTTACTTTCTATCAAGTTGTGCGTGGAGGTTACTAGTCCTATGTTGTCTTCATTACAATCCCTGATAACGGAGCCCAAAATTTTGTTGTAGTCGCAATTAGTAAGAAGAATTCCATTATCGCCGCTGGCAGACCCACAGTTTTGCACCAAGACATTCCTGATAACAGAGAAGTCAACATAATCCCATTGTATCCCGTTATCGTTTACAGCACCCCCAGCATCGCCATCTACAGTCAGGTCAGCTATAGTGATGCCAACCTTCTCTGTTCCCGCTCCGCCTGTGGCCGTAATGATGTCTAAGTCGGCAGTTGTAGTTGTCAGGATAGTACCCCTGCCATTACCTATCAACCTATCGAAACTGTCGAGGGCAATAGCAGTCTCAATGTTGTAAGTCCCCTCAAGTAACTGGACTGTGCCGCCCGATGCGGGTAGGGCATCCAAAGCCGCCTGTATTTGGACATGGTCATCTGTTCCATCACATTCATAGTCAGCCCTAGTTTTATCAATAGCATCGTTAGCCCCAACTACAAACGTTACTCCTGTAACCCCTCCGCCACCCTGGGCTACACCGTTGATATAAACCGTCATTATGCCAAGTTACCTCCACTCACCACTGCTCTATACTTAGCAGTAACATTGCAGACATAGCCAACACCATGAGCACCACCAGCGATGGTCAATCGTATCTTTGTACCCACTTTTATATAGAGTGTTCCTGTCCAGCCAAGCTCTGCCTCAGAAATCAGATTAGCTACTGCACCGTCAGCAGCACTAATAATGACTCCGGGGGTAGCATCGTCAGTCTGGATAGAGATACTTGTTAGAGCACCGCCGGCGGCTCCAGTTGGCATCTTGATGTTGAGGCTTTCGAGTATAACAACCTGAGTAGTACCAGTGAAAAGGTCATAACTGGCTGCTGCTTGATTAAGGTCGATTGTGGTTGCTGCTATCTGTGCTCTACCCATTACTTGAACATCCACCAGAGTGTCAATTACAGCAATATCAGCACTAACACTTGCACCAGCAGGCGTACCTATAATAGCCAGTATTCTCAGCACCCCCGATGGTAAAATAACAAAGTTGTCTCCATCACCTGGAACATCAGTCCACCTGTCGCCAGCGGCAAAAATGACATTTCTAGCTCCCCCGCCGTAATCGTCTATAACGTGAGCCTGGCCAGCATTGTCACCATCTATGAACATCAAGACCATACCGTTGTAATGGTCATCGGTGGCTTCAGTAAGGGTAGTATCGAAGTCCGTAATTGCAGGCCCGACATCACTTACAGCCCCAGGCACCGCTATACCTGCCGTGATTAGCCCCTTCACATAACGCATCAGGGTGGCATTAGCCGCAGCAGCGTAAAGAGCGGTATCGTCCTTTCTGCCGATAACCTGGGAGGTCAGGGCGTTGGCCACATCATCAGCGGCTCTAGGTACTATCATATTGTAGTGAGCCAGGATTACATAGATGTCGCCAGCGGCTACAGCAGCGTCAAAATTCGGAGCAACGATGATATCATCAGTTCCCGCAATAAAATCAGTAATTGGTCTTTTCTGGAAGGCGGCTGCCCCGGTGAGCATTAGGACTGTCTGGCCGTTCCACCAATCATCTACCTCGGCCCGGGCTGCATCTCTAATCAGACCTGCACCGGAGCCGGCGTCAGCCGTGCCCCAAGCGGTTATAGAGGCATCCATTAAGCCTTTCAGGTAGCGGATGATGTCGCTAACAGCGTCCTTGGCATAGACGGCGGTTGACGCCTTGCTGCCTATGGTATCAGAGGGGGTTCGGTTGTTTGCTCCGTCAGCGGCAGGAACAAACTCCGTCTGGTCGCCGAGTATCACATAATCCACCAGCCCTGGGACACCTGTTAACGGATTGTTGGGGTCAAGAGTAAAGACACCCGTTCCAGCACCTCCCCCACCAACTGCCCAGTCAACTATTCGCCTTGGCTGAAAACGACATGCCCCTTCAGTTGGCATCAAGCGACAACCATTAAAATAATTGTCAACTTCAACCCTTAAATTATCTTCAGGAATAGTTGCCGAGCTGAGGGTAAGAGTGCCTCTACCAAGTATCTGATGAGAGAGTAGCGATTCATGGAAGATGACGACAAAATCACCAGCCTCTACGTCCGCTGTGAAGGCATCGGTGGTAAAGGTTTGCAGAGCACCTCCCTGCACGAAGTTGGTTATCCGCCTTATTTCGCCTTCGGGAGCGGTAGCAGGTGCACTGTCATTGTGGACGACTTGCATCCAGAACTGGTTTTCCAGGGCATCATTGGGCACGTTCTGTAGGTTATTGGTGATAATCGTAATAGCACTGGCTACCTGGGTGGCATCTACGATACCAAACATCCATAATCCAACGCCGGGACCTATACCGAGGGCAGCAGCTATGGCTTCGAGACTGTCGGTAGTTTGGTCGAACGTCTCGTTGACGTCCATGTTCATTATGCGGCGGAAATAGCCGGTATAATCCATTAGACCACCTCCAGCCTTTGCAATAGTGCGGCGTCATCAATCATCACTGGAATACCGAGGATCTCCAGCGTAGAGAAACCAACGTCCCTACCGTAAAAGATCCCAAACTTATTCCTGAACCTGGCCCTGAAGTGATGGGCGGTACCGGGAGCCAAAGGTGATATAATAGCTAGAAACGTGGCAAGTTCAGCGTACCCACTTAGCCATGGTGTTATGCTCCCGTATTGAGTGGTTAGCCCCCATTCAAAGGAAACATCTCCCGGGTACCCGTTATCAATTTGAACCATTCCATTGAGCTGTGCCATGCTCTCTGTGACGGTAGTAGCTGGCAGCGTAGCCACGGCACATTTCACAGTAGTAGGCAGTCCAGTTTTGAACGATGCATAAGCGCCATAACTGGTTCCGGCAGGATTGGTTGCCCAGGCACGGAAAAGATGGACTGTGTCCGGGTCGAGATTTGTCACAATGACCGTAAAGTCATCTCCGGTTACATAGGTGCCAGGGGCCGTCACGGTATTAGCAAGAGGTACTACTCTCCCATATTCAAAACCGCAGGTACAGGGTGTGCCCCCATCATCTGCTAGATTTCCGTTTAAGGCTGCCTGTGGCATTACGTCACCCCCGTTGCTGGGAGAGTGGTTACCGTGGGTAAAGAGATGCCCACGACAAAAATTTTGGAAATTCCCTCTAGCCAGTTAGGAGCCCCGGCTCCCTGGATACTACCCACAAAAGCAGGAGCAGCCGGGTTGGAGATGTCAATTATTGTCAGGGCATTATCATTGAAAGCTGTTACATAAGCATACTGCCCTCTAATGAAAACATCAAATGCAGTATTAAGGAAATTAGGTGCGCCCGCTCCCTGGATACTGCCCACAAAAGCAGGGGCTGCCGGATTAAGAACATCAATTATCGTAAGGGCATCATCCAGACGTGCTGTTACATAGGCATATCTGCCTATAACAATAACGCCGGTGGCAAGGTTCAGGAAATTAGGTGCGCCCGCTCCCTGGATACTGCCCACAAAAGCAGGGGCTGCCGGATTAAGAACATCTATTATTGTCAGGGCATCATCCCACTGGCAGGCTACATAGGCATATCTGCCTATAACAATAACGCCGGTAGCACCATTAAGGAAATTAGGTGCGCCCGCTCCCTGGATACTGCCCACAAAAGCAGGAGCTGCTGGATTAAGCACATCAATTATCGTAAGGGCATCATCCCACTCGCAGGCTACATAGGCATACCTGCCTATAACAACAACATCGGCAGCACCATTAAGGAAATTAGGTGCGCCCGCTCCCTGGATACTGCCCACAAAAGCAGGAGCTGCCGGATTAGAAATATC
>SDBV01000412.1_pt1 | contig 61315 bp, 48 predicted proteins | sample 2277081 | NCBI WGS metagenome assembly SDBV01 (sample SAMN10402039, study PRJNA504765) | marine sediment metagenome | isolation source: marine sediment core GS10_PC15, 223 cmbsf | place: Arctic Ocean: Southern Knipovich Ridge | collected 2010
ATCTCAATTTTTTAAATTCTTTCAAGCAAAACTCGACAAAAAGATTCATATCGGATACAATTTAATCTAAAAAAGAGAGAGAAACCATGGCAACAGTTGCATTAGATACTATAAACACTAATTTTGAATCTGAAACATTTTCAATAGGTGAATCTGCATATTCATATTTTGAATCAGATATTATTCAGTCAGGAGGTTTTTTATCTCTATTTCCAACATCTCTTAAGGTATTGCTTCCTACAATTGATGTAAAAAAACACCAAGAGTTTAGAAACAAAATCACTCAATTAAAAGAAGATACTGCATGTTTTTATAAAGTTGTTCTTCTCGATTCAAAAAGTGATTATAAAAGCTGGGGTCTACCCATTTCTTTTACATCCTATGTCATTGCTCTTCCCTTTAAACAATTTACATCTAATCCTGATGTTTTTGATTTTTTTACAACACGAGAATTGTGTAAAATAAATCACATAAAAAGAGCTCCGTCTCCTCGGGAAGGCTTAATACAATTTATCATCAAGCAAATACCTGTTACTGGTACACCATTAAGCAATTTTGTATTTAATCAATCCATCCAATATCAATATGATGAAACAGCAGCAGGTCTTGTGGGTTTTGAAAAAAGTCTTTCAGCTATGAAAGAATACAAACAGCTTCGACAAGAAAACAATAAAATGTGGAAACATGGATCTATTTTCTCAAGACTTATTGCGCGTTTCACTTTAGACAAAGACAACAACGACTACTTCAATACTTTCACGCCTTCTATTGATAGACGTATCAAAAATTTAGAAACGCGTTTTCGTCAAATACAAATTGTTTGACAAACGCAGTTTTTTATCGCTACAATGTGAAACATGCACACTGTAGTCATTGATACGCTAAAAATTGGACAAGATCAGCCGCTTGCTTTAATGCTAGGACCTTGTGTCATTGAATCTCTAGACTCTGCCCTCTTATCTTGTGAAAAAATCTTAGAGCAAATCGATGGTCTTGACTGTCAATTTATTTACAAATCCAGTTTTGATAAAGCCAATCGTTCTAGCATTGACTCATTTCGTGGACCTGGATTGGAAAAAGGATTGGAAATTCTGCAAAAAGTCAAAGAAGAGTTTCATGTGCCTGTGGTTTCTGATATTCACCTGCCTCAAGAGGCTAATCTTGCAAAAGACGTATTGGATTGTATCCAAATTCCTGCATTTTTATGCAGGCAAACAGATTTGATTCTAGCTGCAGCAGAGACTAAAAAAGCCCTGTCTATTAAAAAAGGACAGTTCATTGCTGCAGAAGACATGAACAACGTGGTAGAAAAAATCGAATCTGTTGGTAATCGTAATATTTTACTTACAGAAAGAGGCTCTTGTTTTGGATATCACAATTTAATCAATGATATTCGCTCGATTCCAGTGATGCAATCCCTTGGATACCCTGTTGTGTATGATGCGACGCATTCTGTGCAAGTGCCTGGCGGAAAAATCACCAAAGGCAATAGTGAATTTATTCCTGTTTTGACAAAAGCCCACATTGCTGCAGGTGCCAACGCTTTATTTATGGAATGCCACTTAGATCCTAAAAATGCCAAAAGCGATAAGCACAACGTGTTTCCAATTGAAAATTTACGTCTCTTTTTAGAAGATATTCTTGCACTCTATACATTGATCCAAAATCAAAAGACATCTTATGCGCAAGTCTAAAACACAACTTTTTTCAATGCTTTTTTTGGTTCTTGTTTTGGTCTTGTACTTTATCTATTTTGCTAAAACGTTCAAAGTGCCACAAAACTTTGAAAAATTAAAATCTCAAACACAGACAACGCTTTCTTTAATTTCAGAAGATAACATCAAAGAAACCTATGCGGTAGAAAAAAACACACGTCGTCATTCTCGTTTCCATTCAAAAAAAAGTCATATTGAAACAAAAGATGGTGTGTATTTTTTTGAAAATCATCAAGATCTTGTAGGTTTTGTTCAAATCAAATGCTTTTTTGATCCTAAAACCCAAAAACCTCAGCAACATCTTTACGTCTTTAACGCTCCCGACGGAATCTTTGACTTTAGCAAAAGCACGCTTGCAACCACCTATTCTCATTTCACGTTATATCTAGCAGAAGGCCATCGTTTGCCCTTCTTGCTACCCACACACTTTTTTTTCAAAGGCACATCTAAAGACGTGGTCTTTCAACTCAACAATCCCATGCAATTTAATGCCAAACGCCTCCAAATGACCATCAAGAAAAAAGAAACTGACTAGCTCGCGCAAAATCGCACATTCTTTTATACTCCAAAATATGGCAATTCTAGAAATCAAAAACCTTGAAAAACAGTACGGCTCTAAAAAAGTTGTTTGTGGATTAGATATCTCCATTGAAAAGGGCGAAATCGTTGGGCTTTTAGGTCCCAATGGGGCTGGGAAAACCACCAGTTTTTATATGACAATGGGTCTTGTCAAACATGACCGTGGCACCATTCATTTTAAAGAACAAGATATTTCTAATTTTCCTGTGCATAAGCGTGCTCAACTTGGCATGGGATATTTATCCCAAGAACCTTCCGTGTTTCAAGATCTGACAGTCAAAGAAAATATTTTGCTGATTTTAGAAAACCAAAATCTTTCTAAAGATCAGCAAGAAGAGCGCTTGGGTGCTTTGTTGCAAGAATTAAACCTAAGCCATCTTAAAGATCAAAAAGCCGCCACGCTATCTGGAGGAGAAAGACGACGCTTAGAAATCACGCGTTCTTTGGTCAATAACCCCGACATTTTGCTTCTAGACGAACCTTTTGCTAATATCGATCCCATCACGATTCAAGAACTAAAAAAGCTCATCATACAATTGACAAAAAAAGGGATTACGATTTTGATTACAGATCACAATGCGCGCGAAATTTTTTCCATTTGCAATCGCATTTATCTCATCCAAGAAGGCCGCGTTTCATTCTGCGGAACTGCTAAAGAACTCTTGGAAAATCAAGAAGCTCGGGCAACCTACCTTGGCGATGAGTTTTCTCTATAACATTTAAGGATTACCGAGAGAATAACTCGTGGTCGTTGAAGAAAAAGGACACTTCTTCTTTAGCTGTTGGAAGTGCATCCGATCCATGCACAGCATTGACTCCAATGTTGGTGCCAAAACGTTGTCTAATTGTGCCTTCTTTTGCTTGTTTGGGGTCTGTGACTCCCATTAAATCTCGATTTTTTTCAATAGCATCTTCGCCCTCTAAACAAATTACAACAACAGGGCCAGAACTCATAAATTGTACAATTTCTTCAAAAAAAGGTTTGCCTGTATGAATCGCATAAAAATGTTCTGCTTGTTCTTTTGTCAGATGTAACATTTTGCAGCCTAAAACAATCAGTCCATTTTCTTCAAAAATCGTGATGATTTCTCCAATGTGATTAGCAATAACTGCATCAGGTTTAATGATCGATAATGTACGTTCTTTTGCCATAAAAACTCCTTTTATTATTATTTTATTAGCGTCTTGATCTCTTTCTGTCCATGTATTCCAAAGCTTTTCCTGTACCTAGACAGACAGCAAGCAAAGGATTTGGAGCGACAAAAGTAGGCAAGCCTGTTTCTTGCGTCATCAATTTATCCAATCCTTTAATCAAAGCCCCTCCTCCAGCTAGTACCATACCACGATCGACAAGATCTGCAGCCAATTCCGGAGGACATTTTTCAAGTGTAAGCTTGACGGCATCCACAATTTGTTGTGTGGGCTCAGATAGACATTCGCGCACTTCAACAGAGTTAATTTTCTTTGTGACAGGAAGCCCAGAGACTTGATCGCGTCCTCGAACCTCCATTTCCAATTCATTTTCACCAAGAGTATATACAGAACCTATCTTCATTTTGATCTCTTCTGCTGTTTTGGGCCCGATCATCAAATTGTAGGTTCTTCTCATGTAATTCATGATACATTCATCAAATTCATCTCCAGCAACACGCAAAGAGCGCGACTCGACAACCCCACCTAAAGAAATAATGGCTATCTCTGTGGTTCCCCCTCCAATATCAATAATCATATTAGCAGAAGGCTCATGTACAGGAAGATCGACACCAATGGCCGCAGCCATACATTCTTCAATCAAAATGACTTCTTGTGCCCCTGCGCGCATGGCAGAATCTTCCACAGCACGCTTTTCCACTCCTGTAATCCCTGAAGGAACAGCAATTAAAATACGCGGACGAAACAGCGATTTTGTAGGCGTGACTTTTTCAATCAATGCTTTCAATAATCCTTCGGTAATTTCAAAATCTGCAATCACCCCATCTTTCATAGGGCGCACAGCCTTGATTTTTTGCGGTGTTTTTCCAAGCATCATTTTGGCTGCATGCCCTACTTCTAAGATTTGACCTGTTACCGCATCCACCGCTACAACCGACGGTTCTGTCAGTGTGATGCCTTTGCCTTTGACATAGACCAAAGTGTTGGCTGTTCCAAGATCAATTCCAATATCACTTGCAAACATGCCAAAGACACGCTTGAGCTTTTTGGATAAAAAATTGGTAGCTTTGCGATAATGTTCCTTAACTCTTCTTGTGTAGTACATGTGGATCCTCAATGTTTTTTAACCTTAAGCTTGGTTTAGTTTATTCAGAATCATGAGGAGATTTTCTTAAATTCTCGGGATTTTTGACGTAGGGAATGGTCAAAAGGCCATTCTCAAGGCAAAAAGCTCGAGAAGAAAGAATAACCTCCCATGAGAGTGGGTAAAATAAACCCAAACTTAAGGTTTTTACGCAAGGATACCCAAGATAAAAAAAAGATGCAAATAGATCTTTGCATCTTTTCATTTTTAAGATTCTGAGCAAGATAAAGTTCAGGTTTTAACCTGGACTTTGAGTTCAGTTTACTCAGAATCATGCGAGATTTTCCTCAGATTCTTGGGATTTTTGCCGCAGGGAATAGTCAAGAGGCTATTTCCAAGGTGAAAAGCGCGAGAAGATAAGGAAAAGATCCATGAGTATGAGTGAAATAAACTCAAAGTTCAGGTTTTTAATAGTTCCAACACTTCTTCCCAAGTGAGTTTGGAAATCGCTTCTTCGTCAGAGCTGATGAGCTGTTTGACAAGGCCCCGCTTTCTATCTTGCATGCTGAGGATTTTTTCTTCGATTGTCCCTAGCGTGATCAATTTGTACGCACTGACTTTCTTTTTTTGGCCAATACGGTGCACACGATCTGTGGCTTGATTTTCGACGGCAGGATTCCACCACATGTCGTAATGGATGACCGTATCTGCCCCTGTCAGATTGAGTCCTACGCCACCTGCTTTGAGCGAAATTAAAAAGACAGGGATATTGTCTGATGCATTGAAATGTTTCACAAGCTCTAGGCGGTTTTTTGTCGATCCATCCAAGTAAAGGAAAGGAATGTGCATGCGCTCTAGATCTTCTTTGATAATGTTAAGCATTTTTGTGTACTGAGAAAACACCACAGCTTTTTTCTCATTTTGTGCAAAATTCATCAATAGGTCCAAAAGCATTTCATACTTTGCAGAATCTCCACGCTCTATTTGGTCCTTTGCAAAAATGGCTGGGTGGCAACAGATCTGCTTCAGACGTGTTAAGGTCGCAAGCACATGGATACGCACTTTGTCAAAGCCCTGTTTTTGCACTAGTCTAGAGAGTTGTTCTTTGGCAGATTTTGCATACGATGTATACAATTCTTGCTGCACATCGGTAAGTTGGCAGTGATAGGTAATGTGGGACACTGGCGGCAGCTCTTTTAACACATCAGGCTTCATACGACGCATAATGAAGGGGAAAATTTTACGTTTTAGTGTCTCTAAATTTCCTTGGGTGTATTCAGACGGTTTGACATATTTATCGACAAAACGATCAAAGGCACCTAAAAATCCTGGCATGAGAAAATCAAACAAACTCCACAAATCTTCCAAAGAATTTTCAATCGGCGTTCCTGTTAACACCAATCGATGATGGCTTTTTAATTGCTTGACAGATTTTGCATTGCGTGTACTTCTATTTTTGATGTGTTGTGCTTCATCTAAAATGGCATACAGGTAGTCTTTTTGCAGGTAGTGTTCAATATCTTTTTGCAAAAGTGTATAGGAAGTGATCAATACATCAATTTTGGCTTTTGAAAAGATCGTGTTTTTTCGTCTTGGAGGAGGTCCATCGACAACGTGTATTTTGAGTTTTGGATTAAATCGATGGAATTCTTCTTTCCAGTTATAGGTTAAAGAAGTAGGACACACAATAAGCGTTTGCATCCCTGGCTTTTCTTCATGTCCATTTGTAATCGCACAAATGGCTTGCAGCGTTTTTCCAAGCCCCATGTCATCTGCCAAAATACCATTGAGATACATGGTGCGCAGACGCTCCAGCCAATAAAATCCTTCTTTTTGATAACCACGTAATTCGGCTTGAATGTTTTTTGGAATGGGTTTGATTGTGGCCGCTTCTTCGCCCATCATCTGTCTTTGAATCTTTTTTAGATTCTCCGTCATCGTAAAATCGATATTTGCTTCTTTGAAACGATCTTCTAACAAATGGCTCAATACCCAAAGAGGTCTCTTGAAGGTGCTGTTGTCTAATTTGACAATTCCAATCTCGTCAAAAAGTTGTACAATGTGAGAAAGCTTTTTTAAATTTAGGACTAAAATTTTTGAACGTGTCTGTTTTTTTGTGCGTTTATTTTCTTTGAGCTCAATATAGGTGCGACGCGATGCAATACAATCCCACAACATATCCATTTTGATGCCGTTGAGCGCGCCATTTACTTTGAGTTCAAGTTCAAATTCATGCACTGTTTTGAGTTCTTTGACATGCAAACCGAAGGTCGTTTCATCATAAATAAAGCGATCGAGCAGATTTTCTGGGCATTCAAAATCGACATCGGCTTGGAATTTAGGCAAACGTTCTGTCATGAATTCGACGATTTTCTTTTCTGTTTTTGCAACAAACCGCCCCGTGGATGCATCAAACATAAAATCACTAAATAGTTCGTCGATGATCTGTTTTTCTATCACTAGATCTCGTGACAATATTCCCTCTTCTTTTTCGAAGGTTTGGATATGATCAATATTAATATGGGTTGGAGCTACTGGAACTTCATGCCCATCATAATTAAACCAAAGCTCGCATTCCATTTCTCCATCTAGATAGGCAATTTTACATCTTCCATGGATCTTATTGACGTGAGGAATGGTGACAAATTCTTCTAAAACTTGCTGATTATCAATCTGCACAAAAGAGCCAAGTTCTGGCAAAACATTTTCTACAAAGGTTCCAAACAAAGGTTTGGGAATAGTCATTGCTTGAACATCATCCAAACTCTTTAGATGGCTTCTTAGAATATTGGGACCAAAACGAAAAAAAGTGCCGTTGTATAAAAAACCTGGTTGCGAGCAATCAAAAAGAAGGACATCTTGCAAAAGCACTGTTTCTTTATTTGCCATCAGCGTGGGGCTAATCAAAATTTTATTTGCAGGCGGCTTGATAAATTCCAGAGCAAAATTAAAACGCGCATGACGAGAACAGTAGTAAATGGGTTTTTCTAGTGTTTGTTCAAATAGGCATGGCAAAGGTTGCAGCAGTCCTTCTTCTTCTTCATAAACAAGTTGCGTTTTTTCATTGGCAATTTCAAAACAAAGAGCGAGCAACTCTCCAAAATCATTTTTTGAAAGATGAAATGTACGTTGGCATTTTTCTTGAATTTGCAGTGCGTAAAAATCCAAAATAAAGTCCAAAATACGCATGGAATCTTCATCAAAAGAGCGTTCTGTAAACAGGCACATGCGCTCTGCCAAATAGACACTTTCTCCATGCTTAATGGCATCCAAAAAAGCTTTCACATTGGGAACAATCACAGGTTTGGTACGAAACTTAAGCCTAAGTGCAATTTGCAGATCAAAAAATGATGGCGTTTTTTTCATATTAAAACTAGAAGTGACAATGACACCGAGTTCCGCTTTTTGTTCTTCTATTTGTTTTTTAGGAAGGAAAAAAGGCGATTTTGTCAACACGCGACATGCGTGCACATATTCTTCTAAAAGTTCTTTTGCTTGCGTTTGAACTTGCAGTGATTCATGCGCTTCTTTTGCTTTTTCAATCTTTTCTAAAAGAGCATCATCTTGAATTTTTTCTCCCACATCATATTGTTTAGAAAAATCCACGACCATTTTATCCATGTGCTTTTCTAAGTAACACACAAGGGCAGCTAAATGTTGGCAATCGTAGGCGTAGGGACAATCACAATTTGAATCGACAACCTCACTTTCTATTTGATCGATTTCAATTTCACACTCGTAGTTATTTTCATAAGAACCTTTGACCTCTGCCATAACTTTAATTTTCTTCGCATCTAAAGCAACAATCTTTGCATTTAAAATGGCTTTTTCATCAAAAAGAACTTTTCCATCTTTCAAAATATTTGCCGAAAAATCTTGTTTAACGCGTCGAAAATTAAGCATCTGTGTTTACCTTCGGGTTGTATCACTCTACTTATCGCTTTTTAAAGATCTTACAAAAGTTTCGCAACGAAAAAAACATTTTTTTTTAAAAATTCCCCATTTCCTCTCGTAGAAAAAAAAATAAAAAAATCCATCTAAGGATCTAAAAAAAAAAATACTGATGTTATGCAGTAAATTCTGCTTAAGAATAGAGCGAAAAGGGAAGAAGTACAAGTATGTCCGACAAACACAACTCTAAGGAGTTGCGTGAGGAGGAATACGAAGTAGATCGCCCTTTGCAGCCTTTCTTAAGTAGGAGTTAATGCATAATATCAGTAATTAAAAAATAGATTCTTGCAAAAAATTTGAAAAATGTTATATTGCAAAATAACACATTATTCCCCACTACCGATTCTGGGTCCAAGTTTCCTCCATTCTTTGATTCAGGATCGGTTTTTTTTTGCCTTGAATCTTACTTGCTCAAAATTTCTTGAAGGGGTATAATTGGGAGCTTGATGCGGGTATAGCTCAGTGGTAGAGCATCACGTTGCCAACGTGAGGGTCGTGGGTTCGAATCTCATTACCCGCTTTTATCAGTTTTTTTAAAAATTTTTAGTATAAAGGAATGCCATGGCTACTGAAAAAAAGACTTTGTCTAACGAGCACATTTCGATTGACATTGAAACTCTACCTCAATGCAAAATAAAAATCAAAGGTACACTCAAACAAGCGGTTGTCAAAGACTGCTACAAAGATGCCACAAAAGAAATTAGCAAAAAGGTGGAGATGCCAGGCTTTCGAAAAGGAAAAGTGCCTCCAGCGATGTTAGAGAAAAATTTCAAAAAAGACATGGTTGCAAAAACTAAGGAACTCGCTTTGCAAAAAACACTTTTAGAAACTCTCATTTTATCCAAGTTGCATATTTTACAAACCCATCCAACCCTGCGCTCAAATTTTAAAGTTTTTGATGTAGAAAAAGATTGCACCTTTGAATTGGAGTTTCAAGTAGAGGCTGAAGTTCCAGACATTGATCTCAAAGATATTAAAATAAAAAAAACCAAAGAAGAAGCCATTACACAAACGCATATCGATGACATGATCGAGCGTATGCAGCACTATTTTGCAGAATTTAAGGAAGTCAAACGTAAAATTAAGGAAAATGATTTTGTCGATTTAGATATTTATGATGAAGAACAAAAACAAATGATCTTTAACGATAAACGTTTTCGCGTGAATAAAAAATCGATGGCACTTTGGATGTTTGATGCCCTAAAAGACAAAGAAGTTGGGCAAACTTTTGAACAAACAAGCACTTTGGATGTCGATGCACCAAAAGAAGTGAAAGACAAATTCAAACCCACAAAATGCAAAATTACCATCAAAAAAATAGTGGAAGGAAGTTTTCCTGACGTAGATGAAGCGTTTGCAAAAAAGGTGGGGTCAAACAACGTCGAAGATTTACATAAAAATGCAAAAAAAATGCTTGAGCAACAATCCAAAGAAAAGGTCAAAGAGGAAGATCGCACAAGTTTGATTGAAGCGATTTTAAAAAAACATCCCTTTGAGATTCCAGAAGTGCTGCTAAGCACGCAAAAAGAACTCCTTTTAAAAGAACTTGTGTCTCGTTTGTCGGATGCCAGAGCTTTAGACAAAGACATTATCGAAAGAAAAAAAGATCTTGAACATACTGCAGAAATTCAAGCCAAAAAAATCATTCAAACGTATTTACTGACACAAAAAATTGCAAAAGAAGAGAAGATTGAAGTGTCACAAAATGAAATCATTTCTCATTTATTAAAAGTCATGCCACAGCAAGCTATGCAAATATTAAATGACCCCAATCAAACAGAAAAACGTGACGCAATGATTCAAGATACGGTGATTTACTTAACGCAAAACAAAGTTTTAGATCTTTTGATTGAAAAATTATCGAAGGATTAGGTATGCATAAAATAAGCGAATTAAACAAAGGATTTTTATGAGTAGTATTCCTTACGTGATTGAAGATACTGGACGTGGCGAGCGTTCCATGGATATTTATTCAAGATTATTACAAGATCGCATTATTTTCATTGGTCAAGAACTTTCAGATTCTCTAGCCAATGCTGTCATTGCGCAACTTCTTTTCTTAAAAACAGATGATCCCAAAAAAGATATCCATATCTATATCAACTCCCCTGGTGGTTATTTGACAGCTGGATTTGCGATTTATGATACTCTGCGCTTTTTGGAATGCGACATCAACACTTATTGCATAGGATTTGCTGCGAGTGTATCTGCATTGATTTTATCTGCAGGTACAAAGGGCAAGCGTTTTGCTCTTCCTCATGCTCGTATCATGCTCCACCAACCTTCAGGTGGTGTGGGTGGAACATCTGCAGATATTGCTCTGCAAGCACAGGAAATTTTAAAATTAAAACAAATTTTAGCAAAAATGCTGAGCACATCAACAGGAAAACGTTTTGAAGATATTTTAGAGGATTCAGAACGTGATTTTTATCTTGATGCTTTAGAGGCAAAAGAGTATGGTCTTATTGATAGTGTGATTGAAGCCTCAGCTAAAAGAGAAGTATTGAGCACATGAACCAAGAAAAACAGATTGTTTGTTCTTTTTGTGGACGGACTGAAAATGATGTAGAAAAGATCATTTCAGGACCTAATGCCTACATTTGCGACAAATGCATTCATCTATGTTTAGGCATTATTGACAAAAAAGAGGTAAAAGCACATCCGGAACATGAACTCAAAATCTTAAAACCTAAAGAGATTAAAGAGAGGCTGGATGAATACATCATCGGCCAAGAAAAAGCCAAGCGGACCATTGCTGTTTCTGTATACAATCATTACAAACGTGTCCGCACAATTCAAAACAACCAAGAAGCAGAATACAACAAATCCAATGTATTGCTTTTAGGTCCGACTGGATCTGGCAAAACATTGATTGCTAAAACTTTAGCAAATATTCTTTCTGTGCCTTTCACCATTGCAGATGCCACCACGCTTACAGAGGCAGGTTATGTGGGTGAAGATGTGGAAAATATAATTTTAAGACTTTTGCAAACCTGTGACTATAATGTGAAACAAGCAGAGCAAGGCATCATCTATATCGATGAAATTGATAAAATTGGCAAAACCACATCGAATGTATCTATCACACGCGATGTGTCTGGAGAAGGCGTCCAACAAGCACTTTTAAAAATCTTAGAAGGTAGCCTATGCAATGTCCCCCCTAAAGGAGGACGCAAACATCCTCAACAAGAATATATCAAGGTCAATACAGAAAATATTCTCTTTATTGTGGGTGGAGCTTTTGTGAATTTGGACAAAATTATCGCAAAACGCCTTGGAAAAGGGACGATAGGTTTTACGTCTTCTTCTCATGAAGGGTATAGCGAAAAAGAAAAAAACACGTTTCTTTCCAAAGTAGAACCCGAAGATTTAGTCCAATTTGGGCTCATTCCCGAATTTATTGGCCGTTTTAACTGTATTGCCAGCTGCAATGAGCTTTCTATCAACGAGCTTGTCGATATTTTGATAAAGCCTAAAAATGCTGTTTTCAATCAATATTCAAAAATGTTTGAACAAGAAGGAGTTAAGCTCAATTTTAGTCAGGATGCCCTCGTTGCCATTGCAAAAAAGGCAAAAGAAGTAGGCACAGGAGCCAGAGCTTTGGGCATGATTGTAGAAGAAGTGTTACAAGACTTGATGTATGAGACTCCTTCCGATCCTAGCATCCGTGAAATTATCGTCGAAAAAGACCATGTCAAAAAGAATACTCCTCCCATTGTCATCAGAGACAAAAAAGAAGTTATTTAATATCAACCTGAGTTTCTAAGTTTATTTCATTCATTTTCAGTGAGATAACTCTTTCTTCTCTTAGCTTTACCTTAAGAACTGATGTTACGCGATAAATCCAGTTTAGAGGAAGAGCGAAAGGAATGAGATACAAGTATTACTCAGAAGTTCAACTCCGTGAGAGTTGGGCGAGGAATAATACGATGTAGATCGTTCCTTGCAGCCTTTCTATAAGCTGGAGTGAGTAGCGTAAGGTCAGTTAAGAATAGCCTTTTGACCATTCCCTGCGGTAAAAATCCCAAGAATTTAAGAGTAATCTCCTCGTGATACTAAATAAACTAAACCCAAAACTCAGGTTATCAATCATTTACATAATTTTTGTCAAAAAGTGCCTTTTTTAGGTATAGGAAAGGTATGAAAGAAGAAAAGATCTTAAGGCAATTCGACGAGCTTTTAAAACATTCTAAGGATACTGATGTCTTACACTTAGAAGAGACTGTCCATGAATTGATCAAAATTTTCATGCAAATCAAAGACCAGCTAGAATCAGATGATTTAGAGGTAAGAAAAGAAGCTGTCAAAAATCTCAATCTTTTGCAAAAAAAGCTCAAAGAGCAGGCCGATTTTGCAGTCAAAGAGACTGGGCTTTCTCAAGATGAACTCAAAGAATACATGAATACATCTAAGAACTTTTCTGAAGATGAGTGGAAAGCCATCCAAGAAGCCCAAAAAGAGCTCAAAGATTATGAAAAGCAGCTTGTCCAACCCTCCTCATCCCCCGTTAAGCAAGAAAAGAAAGATAAGAAGGGTAAAAAGGGCCCTCCCAAGTCTAAGTGGATTACGGGATAATTGAAGCCTTATATACCAAATATTCCCTTCACTCAAAAGCACAGGCAAATCAAGCTAGTTCCTTAAAAACCAGTGGTTTATGTAAAAAACCCTTTTGTTCATAAATAATTGAAAATAAATAGCTTACACAAAAAAACCCCTTGAACAGCCAAAGCCAAAATTAATATGATTTTAATTTCCAGCACTTAAATACCTGCACGACAGCCTGTTAAACCACTAATTGCCCTATTTTCAATAAAAAACTATATCCCTGTGTGCTATAATATAACTAGGGATATTATAACTATTTTAAATTAACATATAAACCTGTCCTTTAAAAGGCTCTTTTTATTGAAGGGACAGACTAATAACCAAGGGGTAAAATATATGAATTCTAATCAAAGCCAAGCAGCTCTATATGACAAATTTGCTGGTAATAGCACATTTGCCCAATTAGAGCAGATTGTTCAAGAGCGTAATAACGCTGTGACCAATCATAAAAAGAACGATAATACAAATGCGTATTCGCTGTCTAAGGCTTCTGAATCTCTTGCCAAAATGGCAGAAAATGGCACTAATGTAAAAGGAAAATTAGGAGCAGGAGCACCTACAACAGGCGCTTCAAATCCAGGTGGTTCTTCAACTCCTGGAGTCGGTTCCGGCAATCCAAATGTCGGCGCAGGCCCATCTCAAGGTTCTCAAGGCTCATCTTCTCAATCCCCTACATACGGCGGAAGTAATGCATCACAAAACACACCTAATAACTGGCCCGATCTTGGAAATGGACCAAATGACCAATATGATATGGCGATGTACAACTACTTTATGCAATCTATGTCAGGCGGAATGGATAACCCGAACTCTATTATCTACTTCTTAGAAGCGTTAGCTAAAATGATGTCAAGTGGAGATGCAGGAGAGCAGGCTCACTTAGCTGCTTTTACAAAAGCGCTTTGTGGTGCTACAACCACAGATCCTATCACAGGAAAAGGATCTATGTCTTATGCAAAAGCGATTGCAATGGTATTAACACTCGTAGATCTTTATGACAAAAAAAGTGGTGGAAGCCAAGACTTTTTAGGTCAATTAAAATCCCAATTAGCAGCTGGTGGATCTAATCCATTCATCGCACAAATCTTAAGTGCTTTAAATAATCCTGGAGATATCCAAAAAGAAATTCAAAACACTTATGGCATTAATATTAATAATCTCGATAAAGATGGTCTTAGTACACTCAAAACTATCCTAAGCTTTGCAACAGAAGCTCTTGCGATTAACTCAACCGGTCTAGATAAAGCAGGCGCTGCTTATAAAGCTTCTTATATGGCTATGTTAAGACAACGCGCTATTCAAAAAGAATTTGCTAAAATGGAAGGTAAAGGTGCAAATGCATTAGACATGATGCAATTCTTACTAGGAGCTATTTGTGGGGGTATTGATAACCAAATTTCCTCATACCAAGTCTCTATCGGAGCGCTTTCTGGTCCAGGTCAAGCTATTGGTGGTCTAAAAGGAGATTTAGCACCTGATCCAACAGCTTATGACAACACAACCGACGCTCAAACAAAAGCAAAAGACATCGCCAAATGGGTAAAACAATTAGAGCTTTATGCAAACAATCCTATTTTAAAAAAGAACGGTATTGCAACTTCTATTAATGATTTCTTGGCTAAATTGGATAAAATCTCTGACGGGAAAGTGACACTCAAAGACATCGTTGATGGAAAAACAACAGCAGCGCAAGACAAAACCTTTTTCCAATGGCTCATGACACCTCAAAGCGATGGTAGTGGTGAGGGTGGTTCTGAAAAAATGAACTCTGTATTGCAAGATGCAATCAATGATGCTGGGATTCCAGAACAACAGATCAGTTCACAAAACGATTTGGAAAAAACACTCTTTACAAATGCTAACCAACAAGCCTCTCAGAACCTTTCTGCAGCAGGTGGTGTGATTAAAGATTTAATGAAACTATTTTCATTAATGGTACAAAACCAAAAATCATAAGTTAAACAACTTATAAAAGGAGAAAAAATTATGTCAAACGCAAGCCCAATTGCAGCAGGTTTTAAGGAAGACCTTAATCACTCTCAGCTGCAAGCAACGATTGTCAGTATGGCAATGCAATGGAATAAAATGGAAGGTGATATCATCAAGGGAAATGCAATTTGTACACAAATGTTAAACAAGTTTGCAGAAAGAATTACTGCTGATATGAACAGAAAGTTCAACATTGATATCATCAACCTTAAAACTCTAGACAGGTATAACCCTAAGAGTAAAAACTACAGCCCCGAAGAAGTGCAAAAAAATATTGGTATTATGATGGCTGAAATCAATAAGTTGCAATCTGTTGCACAAAGTAACGTGCAAACTGTGACTGGTATTTCTGATGATACAAGTAACAAAGTAAAACAAGATATCTCTTCTGCACAGTCATTAATTACATCAGCTTCAACAATTGATACCACTGTATATCAAGCAGCTCAGCAAGCCGCTAACGGTATTTCAGCTTAAAGAAACAAGGAGAAAAAAATGATCGAAAGTATTCAAACTAGTACACCTCAGATAGATGCCAAAACTGCTGGCACAGACCCTGCGGCTTCTGGAGATAAAACTGCAGGCGCAGGCCCTAATGCTGTTGGTTTTATCTTGCATGGAGCTCTCTATTCTGTTCTTTTAGCTGTGATTGAAAGCTATCAACCTGCCCAAACAGATATTATTGAAGGGGATGCGCTTGCATCTGCAGGCTTTAATAATATGGTAGCACGGCTTGGCAAAGATAAGGTAAGTGCAACAGAAAAACTAGAATATGCAGGCGCAGATGGTAAAGGAACTATGACTAACCCAGCAAAAGGAACTCTGCTTTATGAATTTCTACATTATCCTACTGGAGGAACAGATAAACAAAAAATGGACAGCAACAAGCAAATTTCTGAACTGCAAGCTCAGATTAGAGAAGTGAAATCCATGTTTGATTCCAGCATTTCACAAGTACAAGGGGTGGCTACAGATTCAGAAAATAAGATGGCAAGCGCCTTTTCTGCCACAACCCAAACATATAAAAATTTACAAGTGATGCTAAATGGACCTATTGCAACCGCAGAAAACCTCATTCCTACATTAGGATCCCCAGTATCTAATTAAAAAAGAAAAAAAAGGAAAAAAATATGTCACACACAACCCCAACTCTACCAGTTAAGCCTAATCCCTCAGTAAATGGATCATTTTTCACTACCAGTACTGGAAAAAAAGGCAAAAATAAAATATTAGAAGATATGCAAGAACAAACAATGCTTGCAGAAGATAAATCAACACAAAATCAAGAAGAGGCACAAAAAAGCTCTTCTAAAGCAACCATGAGAATGTTGAGTGCTGATGAAACTTTAAGAAATGCCAAATTAGATAGCGTACAAACATCTAAATTATTAGAAGATCAGCTCAATTTGGATCAACTATTAAGCGCATTAAAAGTGCCTAAACAAGCTCAAGCTCAAGTCAAAGAGCTTTTGAGCAATCCCGAAAAATTGGCACAAGCACTTAAAGGATTTAAAATGCCTTCAATTCCAGCAGATTCTAAAACATTAAAGGCGGGTCAAGCTCTTAGTAAAAAAGCTGTAGAAGATCCAGAAGGCACACTCAAAAGTCTTGGAATTACAATCGATTCTAAAACGCTTCAAAAAACCACAAAAGACTTGATGGAAATCTTGCAAATGGCTTTCAAAGCTCTTGCAGATGCCCTCGTTGTAACCTCAAAAGCAAGTAACCAACTTGCAACCCTTGACCAAGTCCAACAAAAAGACCATGTCAAATATTTACAATCTATTTTAGCAGATATCACAAAAACAGGTTCTAAAGCGGTCGCAGATGCTAAAAAAGCAAAATTTTGGGACACCTTTAAAAAAGTCGCAAGTGCTGTTGCCGGTGGATTGATGCTCTTTATTGGCGCTGTATTATGTTGCATCCCCGGTGCTGAAGTTTTCGGTGTTGCTCTGCTTTTAGCTGGCGTAGTCACCATCGGTATGGGATGTTTTGGTGATGCTATTTCTAAAGGAATTGATAATGCATGTGATAAAATTCAAAATCCTAAATTAAGAGAAGCTGCAAAAATTGCTGCCAAAGCTACAATTGCTATTTTAGTTACTCTTGCCGCAGTTGCACTCATCATCGCAACAGGCGGAACAGCTACTCCTATCGTTGTTGCAGCCGCAGCTGCTGGCATCGGATCTCTTGTCGGAACCTTTGCAGGTCTTGGTGGAACCAGCGATTCCCTAGAACTCTACAACGATATTAAATATAACACAGATATGGAAAATACAGCTCTTGGCGCTTCAAAAACAAAAGAAGTGCAAAAAGAACAAAAAATCATGAACGATATTGTCCTTGCAATCACCATTGTTTCTGCTGTGATATCTTTAGGAGCATCTCTTTCCAGCCTCAGCAGCGTTGGAAGTGCATTAAAAAATATCGGAAGTGCAATGAAGAATGCTGGAAGTGCATTAAAGAATTCTTTTTCAGTTATTGATGAATCAGCATTAAGTATCGCACTTCAAGAAGCCCTTGCAGACTTTGCACAAGATCTCGGAAGTGCAGGTAGCAGCGCTTCTAAAGCCGCAACTAGTGCTGTTTCTAGCAGTGAAAATGCTGCAGCTAACGCCATAAAAAACTTCTTTACAAAAGTCTTCTCAAAAATACGTCCCAGCTCGCTAACTGCTTCAACAAGTCTATCTAAATACGCAACTACGCTCTATTTACTTTCACAAGGCTCTCAAGCGCTCGAACAAACTGCACAGGGCTCAGTTTCTTTCGCACAAGCTCGTAAATTAGAAGAAGAAGCTATAGCAACACTGACTGCTGGTATGTTACAAACTAACTTCCAATACTCTACTAATGCCCTCGATATTGGAACACAAATGGTGAAACAAGATGAAACCTCAAGACAGGCCCAAACCACACAACGTGTGACACAAGAACATGTTCGTGAAGATGAAATGCAAGAAGCAATGAAACAAATCGCAGCACTCCAAGAACAGATAGAGGCTTAAAAAGATTTAAAAAATTAAAGGAGAAAAAAATGAATAATCAACAAAACAATAACTTAGGAATGGTATTTGGATCTCATCTTGGCCTCGCTGGTGTCGCAGCTCCCTATACACAAAAAGCACTTGAAGAAAGATTAAAGATGATTCAAGATATACAAGCCTTCTTATCTCTTGTCTTTAGTATGGCTCCTGCCATTCTAGAAAAAATGCAGACTGTAGAAAAAACATTCTACACACAAGCCAGTAAAATGATTAAAGAGCAAGCTTACGGTCAAATGGCTGCAGGAATTGCTGGAGCTACAACAGGAGCTATTGGAGCTGGAATGGGAGCTAAGGGGTTAATATCCGGAGGTTCTTTAGTTAAAGAAGGTGGCATTCTACAAAGCTATAGCGATAAATTGAGCTTGCCATATGCAGGAAAACTGGAATTGACATCTGCTCCTGAAACAACAACCAATCCTTTTGAAGATACTTATAAAGCACCTACAAAACAAGAGACTTTCTTCAAAGGATTAGAAGCAGAAGGAAAACTTGAACAGACACCTACACTTAAACTAGATCCAGAAGCTGCAAAAACAGCTGGAAATAAACTCTTGGCCAAAACCGAAGTTGACCCAACTGCAAAACGCTTCGCAACACAACGCGCAGGTGTTAACAATATGGGTAAAACTGCACGTACAGAAGAATTTGATAAATTAGACAGCAATACTTTAGGAAAAGAAAATGAAGCCCTAAGAGAAGCATATGCACAAAAATTTGCAGCTAAAGCAAAAACCATCTCTGAGCAAGGAAATGCACAAATGAACGCTCTGACTGGTGTTTCACAAAGCTTAGGAGCCATAGGTTCCGGTTTTGGAGGCATAGGTACAGGAATCGCTGGCTTAGTACAAGCAAATACTCAATTAGAACAAGCAGATACTGCTGCTGCCAAAGTTGCTAATGAATTTATCAGTCAACAATTTGGTAAATTGAGTAATAGCTCTATCGATGAATTGCAAGCTTTTGTCAACGCTTTAGATGCGCAAGTTTCTGTAGATAACCAAATAAACGAACAGCGTGGATAAAAAAAGTTCCCCTTGAAAAAAGTAAGCCTCTTTGGAATTTTTCCAAAGGGGCTTTTTTTTTGTTTGTAAATAATTCACAAATTTTTAAAATAGAGGAGTTAGCCGGGAAATTGTGAGGTTAGGATGAACTTAGAACTTTTTTGTAAAGATCTTCTAAAAGAATTAAAAGTAGATGCATCAAATATGCATATTCAAACAAAACAACCGCTTTCTATTAGACTCTTGCTTGACAAGCATTTAAACGTTGAGCTAAAAGAACAAGAAATAGGGCTTTTGGTCTCAGCCCCCCTGTGTCAGATAGAGGCAGAAGAGATCGAAGAGGTGTATGCATTGCTCTTAGAAGCAAACCTTTTTGGTCAAGGAACGGGAACATTTGGTGTACTCGGACTGACAAAAGATGGGAAAATGCTATTGCTCAATTTGGATATAGATTTTGACTTAACCTATGTCCAATTTAAAGAAAGAATGGAAGATTTCTTAAATTATATTGAGTATTGGCAAAAAAAGATTGAACTAACGCTAGAAGAAACAAAGTCTTAAAAATATGGCGCCGAAACTCGTTGCAGAAAGTGGTCTGTTAAAAGGAAAAGTCTATTCTCTTGAAGGACAAGAGGAATACATCCTTGGTCGCGATCCTGATCTTGCTAATATTGTATTAGAAGATCCCTCTGTTTCACGAAAACATCTATTGATCACCGAAACCGATGAGGGCTTTTTTGCGCAAAACCTAAGCTTAATCAACCCTTCGCTCTTAGACGACAAGCCTCTAAAAGAAAAAATGCCGCTGCAAGATGGTCAAGTGCTTCAAATCGGCTCCACACATTTCCGTTACACCACAACGTTTGACGAAACCTTCAAAGTCAGTGACCAAGAACTCGACACCATCTTTGAAGAAGACCATAAAATGCCTACCTCTTTTGATTTTTCCATGCCTCCTCCCTCCCGTTATTTGCTCAAAGTCCTCTCAGGTCCCAATGCCGGAGCTGAGTTCTTCATGGAAAAAAACAAGCCCTACAAAATAGGGAAAGATCCCTTAAAATGTGATATCATATTCTATGATCGCAGTGTCTCTTCTGAACATGCTAGCATTGAAATCAAAGACGACGGAACCATTTTGATCAAAGATCTAGACTCTCGAAATGGCGTCTTTGTATCTGGAGTCAATGTAGATGAAGACAATATTGCCTTTCAAGACGTGGTCTCTTTAGGCACCACAACCTTTGTTGTGATCGATACAGAACAAGAACAACCTACCATCATCTCGCCTGTTCCTAGAGAAGTTCGTGCAAAAAAAGAAGCTAAACCCATTTCTAGCTGGAAAAAAATATTCGTTCCTACACAAGATCTTGCGATCGCTTCTGTCTTCACACTCATTGTGCTCATCATCGGCGTCTCCATGCTCATGCTCTTTAAAGGGACACCTAAGGAAATCGCAAAAATCGATCATACTATGGAGATCAAAAATACGCTTCAAATATATCCTTCTTTAGAATTCACTTATAACAACGTGTCAAAAGATCTGTTTTTAGTGGGTCACTTATCTACAGAAGTGGAAAAAGATCAAATGCTCTTCGAGCTTGGCTCTCTTAGCTTTTTAAACAAAATTGATGATAACGTGGTCGTGGACGAACTCATCTGGCAAGAAATGAATAGCATTTTTGCCAAGAATAGCGATTGGCAATCTGTCACTATGTATTCTCCTGGACCTGGGCAATTTGTCGTTTCTGGATACCTAGACAAAACCGGTGATGTGGCCAAATTACAAGATTTTATCAACCTGAACTTCAACTTTGTCGATCAACTCAAGAATGAGGTGTATGCCGATGATATCTTGACACAGGCAATCGATAAAATGCTTGCCCAAAACGGCTTTTTTAATGTGCAATCTAGTTTTGCAGATGGTGGAGCCACGCTGCAAGGTTCGATTAACTCTAATAATGAAAAGAACTATCTCAATTTATTAAACAATTTAAGACACGTTGATGGAATTAGAAAAATTAATGACCTTGTGGTTGTGCAAAAGCAGCAACAAGAAGATGCCATTAGCCTCGGATCACAATTTGTTGTGAGTGGAGTATCGAAGCAAGCTAACAAAAATGTCAACGTTATTATTAACGGAAAAATCTACTTTCTTGGAGAGGGTTTTGAAGGGATGACTATTGTCAAAATCCTGCAAGACGAAGTGCTCTTAGAAAAAGATGGATTAAAATATAAGATTAATTATACTTTGTAAAAGAGGGGCAAATAAAAGGGGTCTTTATGTTTGGATATGAACAAAACAAAGAAAACAAACCTAACTCACTAGCTTATTATGGGTTTGAATTAGAAGATAAAATCGAAAAAGATGAAGGATACACCAAAGTCTTAGCAAAGCAAATCGATGATCGCATTTTACAAATTAAAGATTTCTTAAGACGAGGCGCGACAAAAGAAGATTTTGATAACTTAGCCATCGTCTTAAATGCTTACATCGCGTTTCAAAAAGTGATCAAACGCGTAGAAGCTCAAAAGTTATTAAGAAAAAGAAGGACATAAACCATGAGTGATAATCCTATTGAAAAATCTAAGTTGAGCTTGCAAGCTCTACTTGATAGTTACAATAAAATAAATGCATCTTTAACACAGCAGTTATCAGATGTAGCAGCGCAAGTGTCGGAAACAAGCCCTGGGCAATTTCTATTATTGCAAATGAAAACGTCCCAACTAGCGCAGATTGGGGAAAGTATTTCTAACATCATTGCCCAAGCAAACGCGATTATTAAAAATACAATCCAAAACCAACGAGCCTCTTAAGGAGTCATTAAATGATTAAAAATACAGAAACATTTAAAGAAGATATCCATCTTCTACTAGAAGCTGGTTTCATTGCCATCAATCAGGCAGATGAGGATTCGGCAAAAAAACTCTTTGATGCATCCATGCTTTTGGATGACAAAAATGTGCTTTGCTACGTGGGAAAAGGGTATGTTGCCTTGCATAAATTAGACACAAAAAATGCTGTAAATATGTTTGAAAAGGCTCTAGAAATTGATCCTGAAAATCAAATGGCAAGAACTTTTTTGGGTCTGACACAAATGTTCATCCCAAATAAGGTCACAAGCGGTGAAAAGACCTGCATGGAAGCCATGAAAGAAACCTCAGATCCACAAATTAAAAAATTTGCCGAATCTGCGATTGAATTTTCAAATACCTTCATTAAAAAAGGAATGGGGGGCACTGAAAGTCCAATGAAATTACATAAAAAGAAAAAAGAAAAATAAGATGGCACCAGAACCTTTAGATAATGTGAGTGATCCAGCAGGAGACCTTTCCCGCATCGATTATACGCAAGGACCCACAAGCTCAAAACAGCCTCAAAAGTCCTTCGAACAGGTCATGCAGCAAACCACAACTCCACAAGCGACCCAAGCGACCAATGTGACGCAGACGGGAGTCAGTCCTATGGATCTTGTGGCCCAAAACAAAGGTATCGTGGTTCCTCAAAATGCCGATGCCAATACCGTGATGCAATCGCTTGGGCAAGCCCAACAAAAAACGCAAGAAGTTCAAGGAAAACTCACAGCAAATCAACCCACACTGACAGATCAGCGCCAACAAGACCTCAAAACACAGCTCTCTCCAAATCAACAGCTCCAATTTAAACAAAAAATGCAGGGCGCAAATCAAAATATCACCGACGTTTCCAATAGCCTTGGGATGGATCCTTCGAAGTTTCAACCTAAAACAGCTTCACTCGGACCTTTTGGAAAGTTTTTTGACATGCTCTCATCTGGACAGAAGATGTTAACAAGCGCTCGAGAACAGATGCCCTCTCTAATCCAAGGTGGCAATGTGAATCCTGGAGACTTTTTGGCACTGCAATATAAACTTTCTCTTGCCACAATCAATTTAGAATTTGCGTCTCAGATTTTAGGTAAAGGCCAAGATGCCCTTTCAAAACTAATGAACATCAATATTTAAGATGGATTTAGGCGATCAATTTGACAAGTTTCTTACCCAAATGGAAGATGTTCAATTAGCTTCTGTCAATGGACGTATCAATGAAATTGTAGGGATGCTCATCAAAGCATCCATCCCTCAAGCTAAAATGGGTGAAACCTGCTTGATCAAACGCCCAGGCAAAGAACCGCTTCTTGCCGAAGTTGTCGGGTTTACGAAAGATGAAGCTTTTTTATCTCCTCTTGGTGAAATGTCTGGCATTGGGCCTTCTTCCGAAGTGATCCCTCTAAGAGTTCCCATGAGCATAAAAGTTGGCGACGCTCTTTTAGGACGTGTATTAAACGGCCTAGGAGAACCTTTGGACGAAGATACCAAGGGCCCGCTGATTTTGACAGAACGCTACCCTGTCATGAATGCCCCACCCAATCCACTTCTAAGAGCTCCTATTGACAAAACCATCTCTGTAGGCATTCGTTGTATCGATGGTGTGCTTACATGTGGACGCGGGCAGCGTATAGGTATTTTTGCTGCCGCTGGCGGGGGTAAATCTACGATTTTGGGAATGATAGCACGCCATGCCCAAGCAGACATCAACGTGATTGTGCTTGTTGGAGAGCGGGGTAGAGAAGTGAGAGAATTTATTGAAAACTCCTTGGGTGAAGAGGGCTTAAAGCGCTCTGTTGTGATTGTTTCTACATCAGACCAGCCTTCCCAATTACGTCTCAATGCTGCCTACACAGGAACTGCCATTGCCGAATATTTTAGAGCTCGAGGCAGAAACGTCATCTTGATGATGGACTCGATCACGCGTTTTGCAAGAGCGTTGCGTGAAATTGGCCTCGCTGCTGGAGAGCCTCCTGCAAGAGCCGGTTACACACCTTCTGTCTTTGCTACACTGCCAAAACTATTGGAACGTTCTGGAAATAGCGATAAGGGATCGATTACTGCTTTTTACACCATTTTGGTCGCAGGAGATGATATGAACGAACCCGTGGCAGATGAAACGCGTTCAATTTTGGATGGCCACATTATTCTCTCTTCAGAACTGGCACGTCAATACCACTACCCTGCCATCGATGTGCTTTCTTCCACATCTCGTTTGCTCAATCACATCGTCAGTAAAGAACATCTCGAATACATTGGAAAAGTGAGAGAAGTGCTTGCGCATTACAAAAAAAATGAACTGCTCATCCGTATTGGTGAATATAAACCAGGATCCGATGCAAAAGCCGATTTTGCCATCAAATACATTGAAAAAGTGAACCGATTTTTAAGACAACGTATGGATGAAAAATCGAGTTTAGAAGAAACGGTGCAACAACTCAAAGCCCTATTTAGATAATGAAACTCCAGCATAATACAAATTTTATTAAAAACTTCATCAAAACCTCCCTAGAAGAGTTTTACATAAAAACGCTCCGTTTTTTGTATTATGCAGGAGCCTCATAATGATTAAAAAATATCCCCTAGAACAACTGATCGCTATTAAACAAAAACGCGTCGAAGATGCTGAAAATGTCTTTATTGAAAAGAAAAAAATCTACCAAAAAGAACTCGAAAAACTGAAAAAAGAAAAAGAAAAAAAAGATGAAATCAATCGCTATTATGAAGAAAAACTCGAAGAATTTTACACCTCTTTTGAAGCAGGGACAACAAGCATTAAAATTAAACAAAAAAAGGAGTTTTTGAAAAAGATTTTAGAAGATCTAAAAGTCCAAGATCAAAAGCTCAAAGAACAGGCAAAAAAAGTCGATGCGGCAGAAGAAGAAAGGATTGAAGCGAAAAAAATTTTGGACCAGAGACGCATAGACGTTGAAAAAATTGAGATCCATCACGTAGAGTGGGAAAAAGAGGAAAAAAAAGAAGAAGAGCGAAAACTTCAAGTCGAACAGGATGAGTTGGGATCTTCAACATATGCGTATCGAAAAAAACGCAGAGAAAAAGAGGGGTATTAGATGTCTGATGTAGAAAAAATTTCTGATAAATCTAAATTCCCAATGGATAAGCGCGAGGGCGTCAAAAAAGAGATCGATCCAACAAAATTTCGTCGTTATGTTGACAAGATACAAGAAACAGACCCAGAAGAGCAAAAACGACGCAAACTTCCTGGCGAGCAAGAAGATAAATATGTGCAAAAGTTTCCTGAAAAAGAGAATCAAAATGAGGGCAAGGGAGCAGGGCTTGGTGCCTCTCAAAACAGCCCTGATTATTCCAAAAAAAGTCAAGAGCCAACCGGCCCCAAAGATCGCACCTTCGCACCCACAGGAACACAGGAAACTGGAGACACAAAAGAGAGTGGAAAAACCAAAGAATCTGGCGCAACAAAAGAAGCTGGAAAACCCATGAAAGAAGAAAAAAAAGAGGAAATACTCTCTCCTCTAGAAATCGCCGCTTTAAAAAAAGAAAAACTCGAACGACCCACAACAAAAGCTCCTCTAAAACTCACCCCAGAAAAAGAACCTGCTAAACTGGCACCTAAAGTAAAGCTCCCAGAGTTACCTCAAGCACCAAAAGCTGCACCCCCACAACCTTCAAAAGTTCAAGCGCCAAAGCCTCCTGTGCAAGCTCCCAAGCAACCTCCTAAAACAACAGCTCCTGCAGCTGCCGCCCCAACAACAAAAAAAGAAGAAGAAAAAAAGATAGAACCTTCTAAAACAACTGCGCCCCTAACCGGCGCGCCGAAAACTAAGAAAGAAGCTCCAGCTATTCCCATACAAGCAGTTATTGGACAAGTTCCCATTACACCTTTGGCAAAAGAAGTCGCAGCAACGCCCCAATCAACCTACACTCCAGCTATCCAAAATCCCGAAATTTTACGCCTTTTTTCCTTCATGGTCACGCAAATCACGATGGTGGTACAACGTGGCGAAACCAATGTGACCATCACATTGGGTGGTCAAGCATTTCAAGATTCTGTCTTTAATGGTTCACAAATCGTGATCAAAGAATCGCCTCTAGCTCCACGTGAATACAATATTGAACTCTATGGAGCAACAAATGAAGCACAAACGCTTTTTGATGCACATGCAGAAGAACTTTTGAGCGTCTTTCAAAACAAACAATACCCTTTCATGGTAAAAAGAATCTCAACATCAAAAACGAAAAAGCATATGATTGAAAGAAAACCGACAAAAGATCAGGGAGAGTTATCGTGAGTGCATTTGTAGACCATATCGAATCTACGCTTTTAGATCTTGTTGACTTTCCAAAATCTTATGCAGCTTTAGACTTACCTATTCAAGAGCTCAAAGAAGGTATCAAACAACAGCTCAATTTAGATAATTTAGAACTGCGTTTTAAACGCCCAAAAATCGAGAAAAATACTGACTTTACCACCTCTTGTTTTGTGATTGAGTTAAAAACGGCTCTCAATGGCAATCTCTTTTTTTGTCTTCCCAATGAACATTTAAAAACACTTGTCGAAATTCTCTCTAAAAAAAAGATCGACATTCTTGATCCCGATCTTGCCAAAAGCATCTTTTACACATTGACTTTAGAAAGCTTAAATATCATGCATACCACACAATTTTTAGAAGATCTCAATTTCAAACTTGTCACCCACGCTTCTACAATCATACCTCCTGTTTTCAATTATGAAATCACAGCAACCATCAATAAACAAGAGTTGCATTTTTATCTCATCTATTCCAAAGAATTTGCTTTGAGTTTTGATCGTTTTATTGAACCCAATCTTCAATCCAAAATCCCCAAAGAATTTGAAAATACCATTGACTGTACCCTTAACTTACAAGTCGGATCTGTGGATTTATACTTAAATGAATTCAAAAGCATAAAAAAAGGAGACTTTGTTGTCCTTGATCGTTGTACGATCGATCCAGAAACAACGCACGGCACGCTCAGCTTTATGTTAGATAAGCGCCCTCTTTTTGTGGGCAAGTTAAAAGAAGATAAAGTCAAAATATTGGATATGCTTGAAATACAAGGAGAGATGATGAACGAGGACAAAATAGAGCCAGAAGAAGAAAATTGGGTCGAAAACCCAGAGATTCCAGAACAAGCTACCTCAGAAACGATGGAAAATGAAATCGAAGAAGCAATAGGAACGGCGGGTGAAAAAAAAGTAGAAAAATCCAAAGAAGCACTGATTAAATCCGAAGATATTCCCCTCACTATGAGTGTCGAAGTCGGCCGCATCAACATGAGCGTAAAAGAATTGTTAAATCTCACCCCAGACCAAACGCTCGATTTAAAAATCGATGTGACAAAGGGTGTGGATTGTTTGATCGGAAACAAAAGAGTTGCTAAAGGAGAACTTGTTAAGTTAGGCGATTTTTTAGGCGTTCGCATTACCGAGATCAGACGCTAAATCTTTTGACTATCAACCTGAGTTTTGGGTTTATTTCACTCATTCTCAGGGAAATAACTCTTTCTTCTCTTGGCTTTGCCTTAGAAATGACCTTTTGACCATTCCCTACGGTAAAAATCCCGAGAATTTAAGAGTCATCTCCTAGTGATTCTGAATAAACTAAACCCAAAACTCAGGTTATCAAAAAGATACGCAAAAAAATGACTGTTTGAAAGACAAATTTTACAAATCTTGGTATCAATAGGATTAATGGAAGATTTTTTTTTCAAACAAAAAACCCTTGCCTCTGATTTTAATCAGCCTATTTTAGAGCCTGTAAATATTCCCGATCTCATTGGCCCTTATAAGATCGATTCTTTTTTGAAAAAAGGCGGCATGAGTGAGTTGTTTTTAGCCTCAGATCCTGAAAGCAAACTCCCCCTTTGCATCAAAGTTTTGCCCAAACATTTTACCAGCAATGCTTCTTTGATCAAGCGTTTTTTAAAAGAGGCAAAAATCATTCAAATGACAGACCATCCCAACATTATCAAACTTTTTGGACAGGGAGAAGATCCCCTTGGGCTTTATATTGCCATGGAATTTATCCAAGGACTCAATTTAAAACAGCTGCTTTTCCAAAATAGTCTATCGCAGCAAAAATCTTTGAGCCTTGTGCTCAATATTAGCTATGCTCTGATGCATCTTCATGGACATGGCGTGGTCCATAGAGATCTAAAACCTGAAAACATTTTGATCGATCATAAAGGCATTCCCAAAATTATCGACTTTGGAATTGCTCAGGTCAATCCCAATGCCTTTACCCAAGAAAATCTAAAAATTGCAGGCACACCTGCGTACATGAGCCCCGAACAAAAAGAAGATCCTTCCAAAGCTTCTTTTCAATCTGACATCTATTCTCTTGGTGTGATTCTATATGAACTGATTTTGCAAAAACAGTGCTATGGTATGATCCAGCTCGAACTCATCCCAGAGCGGCTTAGAAAAATTTTACAAAAAGCCTTGCAACCAGATCTAAAAAAACGCTATTTGGATATTGTCGATTTTGTTCAAGATCTAAGCACATACATCCACAGCGGAAACATCGAAACACTCTCCTCAAGCGATTTCGAAAAACACGTCAAAGAAGAACTGGTTTCAACAAAAACACAACTGTGCCACCTGCCACCTCTCGATATTAATCTTTTTGAATTTGCAAAAACGCATTTAGAAGGTCCCTATGTCTATGATTTCCAAATTCTCGAAAATGGCGATCTACTCCTTGTGCAATTTGGACTTAAAGAATCGATTTCAAGCTATCTTCATCTGTCCAATATTTTGGGTGCATTTAAATCTAAAAAATATAAAACATTGCAAGAATCCGTCGAACATTTAGATCAATTTATTAAAGAACAAAATATTCCCTCGCCCATCGCGCTATTTTTACAAATCCACCCACAAACAGATCAACTCCATTTCCTTTCCTTTGGTCATGTGTATTTGTTTCATGAAAGTAGAGAACCTGGATCTGCAAATTACATTTCTCATCGCAATCCTAATTTAGGAGAACTTAAAAGCTACAATTTACCCACAAAAACCTTTCGATTTTGGAAAGAAGATTGTTTAACATGGTTTTTATTTTCGCATTTAGAAGATTCCATGGAACAATTTTTAACACAATGCTTAAATGATTCTCATGAAAATGCTTCAGAAAACCGCCTTTTTTTACTGCTCGATCAAATCAAAATAAAAAGCCACAACGCCTTTGTTCTTCCTTTCATTGCAACGCTATTAAAGAAAGAATAACACACATTCAAGAGTTATTTTTTACATCTCTTTTTTTAAAGTCCTCTTACTAGTGCATAAAGTTCATTTTTGCTATTGGTATAATTTGCATAATCATTTAGAATAAAGCAAGTTCGCGTGAAGTAAAAAAGGGGTCGGTCGGCAAGATCCGATTTTAGTTTTTGATGAAACAAAAAAACGCATTGCATTGGCTAAAAAAGAGTGTTTTTTTTCTCGCATTGTGCTGCTTTCTTAACATTAGTTTTGCAGACACAACGGCCGATGATACAACACCTCAGACAAGCACCTCTGACACAGAGGTTGTACAAACAACGCCATCAACTCAAGAAGATGCCACGCCCCCCCCATCTACAGACACAAACAAAACAGATCTTTCACAAGAGGTGATTGATCCTTCAAATGTAGCCCAACCGGAACAAAAGCAAAGCAATCCATGGTGGGATTTTATTTTAAAAGGGCGCCCTCAAAAATCCAAACAAATTTCTCCAGAACCACCTAAAACCGCTCCTGTTCAAGAAAAAGATCCCTGGACACAAAATGAAAATGGTTATGAAATTAATTTCAACAATGTCTCGATTGTCGAAGTGATAAAAACCATCTCAAAGATGACAAAACTCAATTTTGTGTTCGATGAAAGTCAACTCACTTTCAATGTTACCATTGTTTCTTCTGGCCCCACCTCTTTGGCCAACTTGATTTCCAGTTTCGTTCAAGTGCTTCAAGTCAATGGGTACACGCTTTCAGAAGAAGGCAATGCGTTTGTGATCCATTCTGTCGGTGAAGTGAATAGTCTTGCCAAATTTGTCTTGCCAAATGAACAAATCCCTTTTGAAACAGCTTTGATCACAAAAGCCTTTTCTTTAGAAAATCTTGCCCCTTCTTATATTCTAGAAACTGTCAAACCCCTGCTTTCACAATCTGCTTTAATTGAAGCAAGCGATTCCACACGCCATTTGATCATCACAGACACTCCAGGAAATATCGCAGCTTTGCAAAGGCTTGTGACATTTTTGGACTCTCCTAATGAATCGGCGCAAATTGGTGTCTACAAAGTTTCTAATTTTTATGCCTCTTCTTTGACCACGCTTGCCGACAAAATTTTACAAGCATTACCAGACAAAACAGATGTATTATTGATTCCACAAGACACCAGTGAAAACATCATTATTGTCGCAACGCCTTATCTTGTGAAAAAGACACAGAGTCTTTTAAAACAGCTCGATCAAGTATCCATTGCTTCTGGCGAAAAACAGCAAAAACAAGTGAATTTTGAAAATATTTTCCTCTACACACCACAATTTCGTTCTTATGAAGCTGTGTTAAGTGCTTTGAAACTCATCAATACCAATCTTGAAGAAATGGGATCTTCCTATTCTGATTTAAAAGACGTGGTTGAGTCTGCATATTGGATACAAGATATTTCTGCATTTTTATTCGTAGGTGATCCTCAAAACATTTCAAAACTCCAAGCCATTTTAAAAGACATTGATTCGGCGTCCACAGACGCTTACCCAAGCTCTACTGTGCTTTTCACTTATGACCCTCAATACATCACTACAGAAGATTTGACAACAGCCCTACAAAACGTGGCGACTAATCTAAAAGCACTCAAAAATGCAGCACCTGCATTGATTCATATGCTCGAATCGATCCATATCATTCCTAAAACAGAATCTGTGATCTTTGTTGGAGAAAAAATAGCCCTTGCACAATTGCAAGAAATCCTTAAATCCGTCGATATTGATATTGCGAACGTACCGATTGTCAAATCGCCTAACTTTAATTTTCTTGTCTATGATTTAAAATTCATCACTTTTAATGATCTTAACCAATCTTTGCAAGACATCACCCAAATCATTAGCAAAACTGATGATCCTGACAAAACCCTGATTGATACCATCAACTCTATTCATTATATCCAGGACACCAATTCAGTGATTTTCACAGGGTCAAAACGTTCACTGCAAAACGTCGAAAGTTTGCTTGAAAAATTTGATACAGAAGATCAACAACAGCGCGCACATCAGCAATTTTTCATCTACAAACCCCAAAATCGCAAACCTAAAGATATCCAAGATAGTCTTCAAGAAATGACCAGTTATCTCAAAACTCAAGAGATGATCGATCCACAAATGCTCGACATGATTGAAAGTGTCAAACTCATCCAAGATACAGGCTCTTTGCTTTTCGTCGGCAGCCAACAAACCTACACTCAAATAGAAACCCTTTTGCAAAATATTGATATACCCGCTGGACAAATCACAGTGAGCGCTTTGGGCACTTCTAATTATTTAATTTATTCTATTACAGCAGCCCAAGAAGTAAAATTGATGGATGCTTTAAAAGAGTTGGCAAAAAAATTGCAGTCAACCCCTACACCAGATAATGAACTCATCTTTGCGCTGCAACATCCTGAATACATCTCCCAAACACATTCATTGATTTTTGTTGGCGACGATAACACGCTTAAAGAAATTTCCGACATCATGTCAAAGCTCGATATCTCTCCAGCAGGTCAATCGATCACAAATTTCGTTCTCTACGTTCCTCAATATTTAGAACCCCAAGAAGTGATTGATGATTTAAATGTGATGGCTTCTCAACTTTCCGATTCAGGACTCAATGATCAATCGCTCATTTTAACACTTTCTTCTGGTGTTTATTCTAAAAAAACAGGTGCCATTATTTTCACAGGCACAGAAGACTCACTTGGAAAAACACAAAACATTTTAAAAACATTGGATGTTCCCGACTCTTCTGTAGGCCAACACCTCTTTATTTATAAACCACAAAATCTCTCTCCAAAAGAATTACTTGCGTCTTTGCAAGCTGCCGTCAAACAGCTCGATGGAAAAAGTGAATACCAATTAAATACTGCCATTAAAAACGGGAAAATTATTGCAGGATCTCTTTCTTTCAAAGGCTCTGAAGCTTCTGTTCATCACATTCAAGAGATGATAAAAACATTGGACACAATTACGCCCGATGCAAATCAACAACAGATTTTCATCTATACACCTCAATACATGTCCATCACTCAGTTGAAAAACAACTTAGAAAACCTTGTAGATAAATTAGAACAAGATCCCTCTTCATCGAGTTTGGTTAGCATCATAAAAGAAAGCTACGTAGAAAAAAAATCTAATGCTGTTGTTTTCAAGGGACCTGCTCAGATTTTAGACCAAATCAAAACTGTTTTACAAGAATTGGATCAACCTTCTACAAAAGAAGAAGCCATTTTTGTCTATACTTTAAAAAACGTCTCCATCAAAGATGCGACTTACTACTTAAGCACTGTTGAAGATCATTTGAAAGAAGCACCAAACCCAGATCATGCGCTCATAGACGTCATTGAATCTGCAAAATCCATTCCTCAAAGCAACTCACTCATGTTTACAGGAAAAGCTCTAGCCATTACTCAACTTCAAGAGTTGCTTGCAAAATATGACAGTCCAGACAATGCCCCTTCTCCAAAACAATCACAGTCTGCATTTATCATGTACACACCAAAATACATCTCAGGAAGTACCCTCGTTTCTAATTTGAAAAGTGCAGGTAAAGAACTTCAAGATTCTGGCCTTGCCAATCCTTATTTGATCAAATCCTTACAAACAGCACGTTACAACCATGACTCCAATTCAGTCATAGTCACAGGAAATGATTCCACACTCAAAGACGTCAAAGATCTTATCTCCCATTTCGATACCACAAAAGCTGCTCCCTCTACTACTGGCAGCAAAAGCAACTACCTTGTCTACAAACCAAAATTTGTCACAGGTCCCACGTTAGAGAATTGGATGGTAGATTCGACAAAAAATCTAGAAAAATCCGGGCTCAATGATCCCAAACTTATCGATGCTCTAAAATCTATGCACTATAATAGCGACACAGGCACTCTCACTTTTTCTGGAGACCAACAATCGCTTGCTAAGGTGCAAGATTTGATTAATGACTATGACAATGAATCCAATGCGCAAAATGGAGAATCTGGGCTTCCCTCTTCAGAAGGCCTGACATTTTTGGTCTACAAATTACAATATCATCAGGGCGATGAAATCATTGATGCTCTATCTAGCATTAGTACCGATTTACGCAAATATCAAACAGGCACAGAAAATGATGTGGTTCTCAATGCGATTTCTTCTGTTCAATGGCTCAAAATCACAAATTCCCTTTTAATTTCTGGCTCTTCAACAACCCTACAAAAAATAAAAAGTCTTATTCAAAAACTGGACATTCCTTTGCAACAAATTTTCTTAGAAGTGTTGATCATTAGAACAAGCGCTCTCGATATTCTAAATTTTGGTTTGCGCTGGGGAACTGCCGGAACCATTTTAAAAAAGTTTTCTACCGCTTTCGGCCTTTTTCCTGATACCGGTAATTTCACTAACTTAAACAAATTTGGTTCTAACATTTTAAACGCAGGGGGGACTACTACTCCTGCACCTACAACAGTGGGAGCTAATGGTTTTGATTTAGGTGTTATTGGAGATATTATTTTCCATAAAGGCAAATCCTTTTTAACACTAGGAGCTTTGGTAGCAGCGCTTCAAAAAGATTCAAATGATACCAGTATTCAAACACATAACACTGTCGCGCAAGATAATCAGCAAGCGCACATCTTTTCCGGATTTAACCGTCCCTTTGATCTGTCGAGTTTTACCCAACAAATTTCCACTGGTGGAACCAATTCTACTGCAACTAATGAGTACCGCGACGTAGGATTTGATCTACAAATCACACCCATTATTGGAGGAGATGATATTATCACACTGATCATTGATCAAAAGTTTACAGAATCGTCAGCAGAACAGCTCAACAATGTACAAAGTAATACGGTTTCAAAACAGGTCACCACCACACGTGTACGCGCGCCTAACAACCATTTTATCGCCCTTTCTGGCGCTCTTACAGATACACGCTCTCGCGCCAAAACAGGTATTCCTTGTTTAGGTGGACTTCCTGTTGTCGGCGCTTTATTTAGTGATGTGACAAGAACCAATCAAAAAGATAATATCATCATCTTTATCCGCCCACAGATTATCACTTCTGACCAACAAGTTGTCAATATGACAGAAAGACAAGAAGATCGTTTCAGAGAAAACGCAGGAAGTTTAGAACTTCAATATGACGTCGATGACGCAATCAATATGATGGTGCCCATAGATGAGATTGAATAACTATTTTTTACTTCTTTGCTGTCTTTTTTTATGCAGCTGTTACAAGCCTAAAAAAGAGACCGACATGATGGCCTATTCGATTTCAGAAACGCAACTGCGCTCACTCGGCACTTGCTTTACTCCATTTACAGAAGAAGAAAAACAAAAAAGTTTTGCAAAGGAGTATTTGATTGCTATCAATTTTGCAAAAGAGCTCGATTACTATCGCGCTGTGACAACTTTTAAACGTTCCAAGGTTCTTGCCGAAATCGAAGAACCCGATCGCGTCCATCAAGCAGAATATGCCATTCTACTCTCCTATTTTTTAGCCAATCGTTTTTACGATGTCGCTCGCGAATTTGAACGTTCTAATTTACGCAAAGAAATGCAACCCGACTTTCCCGCTTTCCATGATCTTGTCATCATTTTGCATGAAAGCTATTTAAAAATTGGTAATGAAGAAAAGGCAAAAGAAGCACTTTCACTACTAGACAAACAAGATGAAGTGACAACAGATCGCATCGAAGTGTATGATGTGTTAGATAAGGGACGCTTTAAAGAGCTCTACACATACACGCAAAACAAACCCTACGGCGACGATCTGCAATTTTTTATCGATCAATACCAATCTAAAGCTAAATCGATGCGAACAGCAGCGCTGTTATCGATGGTCATTCCAGGCTCTGGCTATTTGTATGCTGGCCAAACGCGCTCTTTTGTAACCAGTTTTTTACTTAACACTTTATTCATTGTCGCAGCAGTGCATCTTTTTAACAAAAATCATATTGCCGCCGGCGTGGTTGTCTTGGGTTTTGAAATGGGTTGGTACTTTGGTGCCATCTACGGCTCTGCACGCGCAGTCAAATTCTACAATGAACGCCTGTATGGAAAACAAGCCAGATGGCTTGCAGAAGAATATAAATTTTACCCAGCTTTAAATCTAAAATGCGCATTTTAACCAACACTGTGCGAAAAATCTTAAGCGTAGGAAGACTGCAAGGAATAATTTGCGGCCTATTGCTCCTCTGCTGCTGTAGTTGGCAAAAAACCACCTGGGAAGAACCTTGGGGCAAAGACAAAGAACTTGTGCATTTTGATCGCACAGAAAAAAAGACACAAAAAACATCCTACAATCCGCTATACCACGCCGGGATTTTGATGATTCAATTCCACCAAACGTTCATCTCCCCCATGAACCAAGACAGAAGCAATTTCCGTCCTACAAGCTCGCAATATGCCATGGATGCGATCAAAAGACATGGTTTTGTACAAGGCTTTATCATGGGATGTGATCGCTTAATGCGCGAAAATGATGATGAGTGGGTCTACAATCAAAAAGAGATCAATGGCATCTTGTGGAAATATGACCCTGTCGAATAATAACCTGCGTTTCTAAGTTTATTTCATTCATTCTCAGGGAGATAACTCTTTCTTCTCTTGGCTTTACCTGAGAAATGGCCTTTTGAAAAGCTGGATGAAGAGTTGGACGAAGTCAATTGTTCCTTGCAGCTCTCCTATGAATTGGAGTTGCTGCGTAACATCAGTTAAAAAAATCTTGCAGATTTGTACAGAATTTTACACAACTATCTGATAATTAGATATTTAGTGTTTTACACCCATAAAAAGTTTAGGAGCTTTTATTATAAAATCTATTCATTTATAATAACCCTACCAAATTGAGTATTCTTATGACTAAAATTGCTATTTTGGGCCGTCCCAATGTGGGAAAGTCCTCATATTTCAATAGGCTTTTAAGCAAGCGTTGCGCCATTGTGGATGATGAGGCTGGCACCACACGTGACTATATCTCAAATATGCTAGAGATCGATGATACTTCGATCGAACTGATCGATACAGCAGGGCTCAATCTACACAAAAATGACCCTTTTTCTCTGCAAGCCACTCTAGCTCTGGAGATTGCAGATGCCATTGTCATGATTGTCGATGGAAAAACAGGCCCTCAACTTGAAGATAAAAACATCGCCAAGCTCTTGCTTAAATCCAAAAAACCCCTTGTGCTCGCCATCAATAAAATCGACCATGAAGAGCAAGAAATTCCCCATTCCTTTTCTCAATTGGGAATCAAAAAAATGTTTGGCATTTCTGCTTTGCACAACAGAAATTGTTTTGAGCCTATCGAGTCTTTGGTTGCCGTGCTTCCCCCAGAAGCTCCAGAGCCTAAAAACATGGGTCCAAAAGTGGCCATCCTAGGACTTTGCAATGTAGGAAAATCGACGCTGACAAATGCATTTATCAATCAAGAACGGCTAGCTACCTCCACCATCCCTGGCACCACCCGCGACAGCATTTCTATCACTTTAATCCACAATGACAAACCCTATACTTTCATCGATACAGCAGGCATCAAGAGGCGCAATTTAAAAGTCGAGCTTGTCGAAAAACTTGCTTTTTTACGCACCAAACAAGCGCTCAAAGAGGCAGATCTTGTCCTGCTTCTTCTGGATGCGACAAAAGGCATGAGTGCTAAAGAAAAGAAAATCATGAATATGATTGAAGAGGAGGGAAAAAGCGTGTGCATCCTTCTCAATAAATGGGATCTTGTCAAAAACATTCGTCAAGAACATGTGACCAAAGCTTTAAAAATGCAGATTCCTTATCTTAAGCACTGCCCTTTTTTATGCATTTCCGCTAAAACCAAACTCAATCTAGAAAAAATTTTCCCTCACATCGAACATCTTCTAAATGAGAGAAACAAACGCATCCCAACAGGAAAACTTAATCAATTTTTAGAAAAAGTGATGCAACAAAGACCTCCTGCAATGCTCAAAGGAAAACGTTTGCGCATTTACTATACCACACAAGCTGGCACATCTCCTCCGACCTTTTTACTCTTCGTCAATTATAAAAACTTGATGCAAAAAACCTATATCCAATACCTAAAAAACCAATTCCGCAAAGCTTTTCAATTTAGCGGCGCTCCTATCAATGTCTATCTAAAATCCCACGCAAAACATTGATAACTGACCTTAACGCTACCTCCTATTCATAGGAAGGCTACAAGGAACAATCTACTTCATATTGCTCCTTGTCCAACTCTCATGGAGTTGAACTTCATCGCCATCCTTGTATCTTGTCCCTTTCGCTTTTCCTCTAAACAGAATGTAGCGTTAAGGTCAGTTGACAACTGTTCTGTGTTCTTGTAAAAGAAAAGCATGAACAAAGTTCCCAAAAAATCCCCCGATTCAGCCAAAGACACACAGTTTGAACATCTCTACCAAGTCTCTGAGAGCGAAGTATACGATTTTGTCCATCAACACCATCTATTTAAACAACTCGATCAATTTCCTGAGATCGCTAAAACATACTATACTTACACAATCAATAACGCCATCAAACAGATGCATAAAAATAAAAAGCTCACAACACTCTTTCATGCAGTGACAAAACCTCAAAGCACAGAAGAAAGCGAACTTAAAAAACTCTTGCCTTCCAAAACTGTTGCAAAATATTTGACCCGATTAAACCTCACTTTCTTAAAAAAAGAAGAGATCGAAGCACTCATAGAACATCTTCCAGAAAATTTAGAATTTGTCTCAGAAATCAATCTAGCTCATACTTATGTGCCCCCAAAAACTCTGCAAATGCTTCTCAAAAAATGCCCAAACCTCAAAAATTTACTCGTGACAGATAATCAAACAGATCACACCTATTCTTTAACAGCAGAAGATTTCATCTACATCCTAAAACTCTTTCCTCATATTGAAAAATTAGAATTGCACAACAAGTATTTCGACAAACTCAAAGATTTAGATACACATGGGATTAAATTGGACGATTTGAGTTTTTTTTATCTATCTAATGCACCTATTACAAAACAAGATTTTGTACAATTTCTCACCATCTGCCCAAATCTTAAAGAAGCAGAGTTTAATCGCTGTGAAAATTTAAAAGATTTAGATGAAAAGACCTTTCCTCAATTAGAAAACCTAGAAATCCTCCATCTCGTAGGAGATGCCAATCTTAAAATCCAAGATCTTGTTATTATCACTCAAAAATGCCCCCATCTCAAAAAAATCTATCTGACCAAAAATCCCTCCTTATCTGCCCAAGATATCCCCACAGATATCAAGAAAAAGATCATCTGGAGATAATTTTCAAATAATTCTTTGACATTTGTAGATAAATATCTATTGAACTTAATTCTTTTATGTTCTACAATCCTCTTATTATGACAAAGACTTTGCCAATAAACTCATCATTTTTACCCCCACTTAACAGGTTGGCGACAAAACCTATAAATTATTTTTTAGCCAGTATTATCCCCCTGCTCATCCTAGCAACTCTCTGGAAACAATCCTCTGACTTTAGAAAATTTGTGGTCAACACACTAAGTCGCACAGCGACAAGAGCTTCGGATTTAGTCCCTGCTCCGAGACCTTCTGCCGTAAGAGCACCAAGCTCTTCTATCTCAGCGTCTAGTTCATCTCGAATAGCTTCCATTTTTCCAGAAAATCTCCTTATTTACACAGCATCAAACTTTTATCTATCTGTAAATCAAATGATTACAACCGCTCATGCTCAACGAGAAAAGGGGGCTTTTGAGCTAAAAACTCTTCCTAAAGAAACAACGATTTTATCATCCCATGACCTTATTGGAAAAAGCTTACCAGATCAACCCGAAGATTTAATTGGCTTATTTCAATGGCATCATTTTGTGCAAAATCTTCAAGAAAGCAACTTTCCTTCTCGTGGATTTAAACCTGAAACATTCCAACAAACATTACAACGTCAAAAACAGATTTACAACATACAAGCAAAAGCAAAAGCTATCCTCCAAAAGCAGTTTCCAGGTTTAGACCCCTTTTTACTTGAAAGCATGCTCAAAACATCTACAGATTTGGACTTGAAGGAGCTAACTTTAGGAAATGCTAAGGAGTATCTTCTATTTATGCTGGCAACTAAAAAAGATCCTGCTGTGCTTGCTGCCACCGTCCAACATCAAATAAAAGCTGAAACAGATTTCTCAATAGAATCCCTAAAAGATTTCGTTGCACTGCTTCCAAAAGACCTACAAGGAAAAATGCTCGATTTTTTAGCCCAAAAATTGACACTGACTGCTATGAATGACAATCCTTTTAAACCATTTTATGACTTTAAACAAATGCTATTTGATAAAGTTCAGCTAAACTCACAGTTAGAATGGTTAAAAATCGAACTCGATAAAATTAAAATCGTAGATTTTCGTACGTATCTTTTTTGGTACCAACTCAAAAAAGAGTTTGGAAATCTAGATTGGATAGCAACCCTTTTAACTGATCTCATTTATAGTGGAGGACTTTCTGCGGTTGATGAACAACGTCTTCCTAATGAAAAAGCAGCCTTACAAAAGCTGTTAAATGCAATTGGGCAACTTTTAGATTGCCAAGTGCCCCAAATTGTCCTTGATCAAGACACATCTAATGATAGCGTACTTGCACAAGTTGCGCAATTTACATAACATTAATCCGGCAGGGAAGATAAAAGCTCTAGCCAATCGGATTGGGTGAAGGTCTTGATCACATCGGTTGATCTTGGCTGATCGAGAATCTCAAAGAGTTTCAATTTTCTTTGGATCATTCTGTCAATGGATTCTTCAATAGAATGCTGCGTCATCAATTTGTAAATTTGTACGCCTCTGACTTGGCCAATACGATGCACACGGTCTGTGGCCTGATTTTCCCAAGCAGGATTCCACCAGCGATCATAATGGATCACGCAAGAAGCGACGCTTAAATCCACACCAAGGCCAACAGCACGCAATGAACCAATAAAGACAGGACATTTGCGATCTTCGAAAAAGCGCTTGAGTTCTTTTTTTCGATCAATAGTCGCTCCTTGAATGCTGGCATATTTTAGTCCAAGATTATTGAGATACTTTTTGATGATCTCAATCATTCCCAAATATTGCGTGAAAATCACAAGCTTTTGATCCGAATCTAAAGCTTCATGCATAAGTTCACAAAAAATGTCCCATTTTCCACTGCTATATTTGGTATAATTGTCATAATCGCGATGAAAAAGGGCTGGATGATCGCAGATCATTTTTAATTTTGTGAGAAGCGAAAAGATGGTTAAAAAAGGCGCTTTTTTGTCTTTCAACTGCCCTTCAATTTTTGACTTGAACGAATGGGTAACTTCTAAATAAAGCGTTTTTTGATCATTGATGAGTTCACAGGTACGAATCTGTTCCACTTTAGGTGGAAGATCTTTTAATACATCTGCTTTTTTTCGTCTTAAAACAAAAGGATGGATCAATTTTTGAAACAAACGTGTTTGTTTTTCATCAAAATAGCGCTCAATGGGAACAACAAAATTCTTTTGAAATTGTTCTGCGGAAGGAAGATAGCCTGGTAAAATTAAATCAAAGAGTGTTTTGAGTTCTCTTAATTTGTTTTCAATTGGCGTTCCTGTGAGCCCCAAACGCATTTTTGTATGCAGTTTGCTCAGTGCTAAAAAGGTTTGACTTTGAAAGTTTTTTGCCATTTGCACTTCATCAAAAATGGCAAGATCAAAATCAATGGAAAATAGGTTGGGGTCTTTGCGTCTCAAAATTCCATAGCTTGTGAGTAAAACATGGTACTTTTTTTTAAAGCGCTCTATATCTCTTTTTTGTCCGTGATAGACATAGACTTTTAGTTCGGGTAAAAATGTAGCGATTTGATGTTCCCAATGGTAAAGCACAGAAGTTGGACAGGCGATCAAAAAACGCGTTTTTTTTTGGTTAAACAAGGCCTTGATTAGCGCCATGGCTTGGTGCGTTTTGCCAAGGCCCATCTCGTCACATAAAAGGCCAGATAAACCATGCTCATGCAAAAACCAGAGCCAATCGACACCTTCCAATTGATAAGAACGTAATTGGCTCTTGAAACCTGTTAAGTCATATTTAGACTGCGTTTTGTGATCAAGAATATCTTTAATCCATTTTTTATGCGTCTGATTTAACAGTGATGCTAAATTAAGCTCTGCATAAGAATAGAGCTTGAAAAATTCTAGCGTCGAGAGTTCAATATGATTTTGTTGAATAATATGTGGAGCCAAGTTTTGGATCCATTCTAATTTTTCCTCTGTGAGATCTAAATACCCACTGTCAAAAAAGAAAAGTTTTTCTTTTTCAAATAGAGCTCGCAGTAACGTTGTAAAGGGGATTTTTTTTTCTCCAATTAAGACAGACAAATCTAAGATCCACTTTTGTGAAAATTGAATATCATCTAACATAAAGGAAAAATGACTGATTTTAGAAAGCCTGGGATCTAAATATTCAATAAAATTCAGCAGGGCATAAATTTCATGCGTCAAAAATGTATAGACCTTTTCTCTAGGTATCGTTTTGTTGTTAAAATGTAACAGCTGTGTGTTCAGGGAAGAAAAGCCTTGGTTTTTTACATAGACATATTTTTTAAAGAAAATTAAATCGGATTCGTGAATTCCCTCTTTAAGTTTTTTTGTCACATGAATATCAATGCCTAAATCTTGATTGAGTTTTAGATTTAAGCCCATTTTTTCAATAGGATGCGATTCATTAAAAAAGCCTTCGATAGAAATGAGCTCTTGCGTGTTTTGATCAATGAAACGATCGAGATCTTTTTTTTTCACAACCAAACTCTTTTGCAGTTTGAGTTGAAAAGGCGTGGTCTTTTTTTGAAAAAATCCTTGATCTTCTAAATAGACCAAAGCCCCAAAATCGATACCTTTGTCTTGTGTTTTGGAATAACTTTGAGAAAGGTGCAGGGTTTGTTCTTCATCCACGTAAAAAGAAAAATGCGCATCAATTTGAAATAAGTGCACCTGAAATCCTGGAATGTCTTGAAAAAAGAGTCGATGCTTTGTCAAAAATGAGATCAAATCTTTTTTCTCGATGGTTTGTACGAGTTGATTAAAATAAAACGCACCAATTTTGAAAAATCCTACATCTTCAATATACACCCAGTTGCCAAACACAAACGAATGGGGTTTTAGAAAATCTTGCTTTTCTTGAATATATGCGTTGATATGCAGCGTGTGCGTTTTATCAAAAAATACGTCGTAACAAATAGGATGTTCTGTTTCAAAAATGGGTAGATGCTTTTTTAAGATGTCTAAATGGTCATCAAAATAATCTGCTAAATGCATCACGTCGATTCTTTCTTGAGCGCTCTGTTTTAAAACAAAACCCTGCTTTGGCAAATACCAAAAGGCATAAAACTCTTTTGCATTTTGCTGCTTTGTAATAGCTTGTTTTCCTCTTCTTTGTATCTCAAGTGTCTTGGAGACTGGATCAAATTGAACATTCTCTATGAGCTTTCTTTCATCTTCGACAAAAAGAGGACATTGAATGGTTTTAAAATAAACTAACCAACGGCGTAAAAAAAGTTTGTGCAATTGTAGATTGAATTCCACATCTTTAAAAGAAATGCGCATCTTATTGGGGAAATCTTGCGTGTCATATTGAATATGGACCGAGGTTTCTTCCAAATAATATTTTGTAAATAACCACTTTGCTAAATCTGAAAATACAGAAAGCTCAAATTTCAATTTTTTAGGAAAAATCCCCCGTTTATAACTTGCCATCTCTTTTTCTGTGAGATTGGAAAATTTAAGTGACGTCTCTTCGGTTTCTTCTTCTTTTGTGAGCAGTGTTAAGAGTTCTTGCTTAACATTCGATGACAACGCATCCAAAGTAAAGAAATTCCCATAGACAAAGTGCTCAGCTTTAAAACCCAAAAAGTGTTCTTTTTCTTTTTTTTGAAGCAAGAAAAAATCAAACATGACTTTTCTAAAAAAAGAATGTTCAAAAAGAACATGCAAGGGTCTATCGTGTTTTGTCAGGATTAAATATGCCACAGCAATATGGATACATGTATCTTCTGCATCACAATTGCAAAAGCTCTCTTTGATATTGCCACGATCATCCAGCTGCAAAAAGGGCCAATATTCTGCCTTGGAGACAGGATCGATGGTTTTGATTTGATACGTTCCATGGGAAAACAGAATATCTAAACCGAAAACCTGATCCAAAAGCTCTTTTGCATTTTTTAATAAATTCGGATCAAAAAAACTAGCCATTTACTGTTAATTCAACTTCACTTAGTAAACTTTTGGGATCAGTATACTCAAATCCAAGATCTTTGGCCACAGGTTTTAGAGTTACTTTTCCCTTATAAACATTAAGGCCTTTTAGGATTTGATCATTTGAAAGTAGAGCTTTTTCTGCGCCTTCATTGGCGATTTTCAATGCATAGGGAAGAGTCGCATTGGTCAAAGCTTCCGTAGATGTTCTTGCAACTGCACCGGGCATATTTGTGACGCAATAGTGCACAACTCCATCAATCACATATGTTGGATTGGAATGTGTGGTTGGCCGAGATGTTTCAATACAACCACCTTGGTCTACAGCTACATCGACAATGACGCTACCTTTTTTCATCGTTTTTAGCATATCTCTTGTCACTAGCGAAGGTGCTTTTCCTCCATGGACAAGCACAGCACCTATAAGTAGATCTGCTTTTTCAATCGATTCTTGAAGATGCAATGGATTTGAATACAAAGTTTTTAATCTTGGGCTATAGAGTTCATCCAGCTCTCTCAAACGCTTCAAATCAATATCTAAAATTGTCACATCAGCACCTAAACCAAGCGCCATACGCGCCGCTTCTGTCCCCACATAACCTCCACCTAAAACGACCACGTTTGCAGGAAGTACGCCTGCAACTCCGCCAAGAAGCATCCCTCTTCCACCATTTGCCATTTGCAGAGCATAAGCACCTGCTTGAATTGCCACTCTTCCAGCCACTTCGCTCATCGGTGCTAAAAGAGGCAACTTTCCATCTATATCTTCAATGGTTTCGTACGCAATTCCAATGACTTTTTGCTCTAGCAAATTTTGGGTTTGCTTAAGATCGGGTGCAAGGTGTAAATAACAAAAAAGAATTTGACCTTCATGCATAAAAGGAAACTCTATATCTTGAGGTTCTTTGACTTTGATGATCATCTCAGCTCTGTACGCTTCTTCCAATGTTGATACAATTTTTGCACCCACTTGTTCATACATCTCATCCATAAATCCAATTTTTGCACCTGCATCTTTTTGGATGATCACTTCATGATCATTTTGAATCAGTACACTCACAAAAGCGGGGGTTGCTCCCACGCGATATTCATGATCTTTCACTTCTTTTGGAATTCCAATTAGCATAAAGATCCTCCTTAAATTTCGTATTTCATTTTTCTTTTAAAAAAGCTTAATTATCCCACAAAAATACTTTCTAAACAAGTTTTTTCCACCGTGCCTTCACAAATGTAAGTGCACTCACCTGTCATCCAAATAACATTTTTTTCTTTAAAAATATATAAAGTTTTTTTGGAGCGCATCACAAACTCTTGTGCATTGACATTCAATACAAAAAAACAACTTAGAGCACCTGTACCACAAGCAAGGGTAAACGCTTCAACTCCCTTTTCAAATGTATGGATATGGTTGTTTTCAAAGAAAAAATTCACATTAGCATTAAAATTTTTACGTAACTTTAATGCTTTTTTTAAATCGAACTTTTCAAAAAGCACCACGTGTTTTGCTCCTGCATCTACAACGTATGGGTCTTTTTGTATCAATGTAGGCTCAGCTAAGCTACAGCTTACTATATTTCCATCGACGTAGCATTGATGCAACGCATGATCACTTTTGATTTCAAATATTTCTTTGTCTTTAACTTTTCTAGCGTCATGCAAATATTTAGCTACGCAGCGCAATCCATTGCCACACATGAGAGCTCTTAATCCATCCGCATTGTAAATGGAAAATGCAAAATCTTCTGTATCGACAAACAAAACACCATCTGCACCTATACCAAAATGGCGATCTGTTAATTCTCGAATCGTTTGTGCATCAAAAGGCTTACCTTCAAAAATTAAAAAATCGTTTCCAAGTCCCGTGTACTTAAAAAAACGCATCAAAGAACCTTTTTTACATCCTCAAATGTCTCTACAATTTGATCTATGAGACCAAAATCGAGTGCTTCTTGAACGTTCATCCATGTATCTCGATTTAACGCTTTTTCAATCTCTTCTCTCGGTCTTCCTGTCGCTTTTTGGTAGACATCCACAATTTGAGCATGTGTTTTTAAAATTTCTTTTGCCTGAATCTCAAGATCTGTTGCTTGACCCTTAATCACACCATGAATCGCTGGTTGGTGAATCATGATACGCGCATTGGGCGTTGCAAGTCTTTTTCCTTTGTTCGCAACTAAAGACAATAGCGATCCCATCGAGGCAGCTAATCCTGTCACAAGCGTTGTCACAGGTGATGTGATCATTTTTATTTGATCCCAAATGGCAAATCCAGCATCGATACTGCCTCCTGGAGAATTAATAATAAAAAGAATGGGTTTTCCAGGATCTTTGATTTCTAGATACCAAAGACGGCGAATGACTTCATTGGCAGAATCCATATCTACAGCCGCAGATAGGAATACTTTCCTCTCTTGGATTAACATGTCATCAATTTTGTCATCTAGTGCATTGGGTTTTTTTGTCGTTTCTTCACTCATAAAAAGGACTCCTTTATTTTTTTTATCTTGTGGATTTTTTTCTTTTTAACTGATGTTACACATTAAATGCAACTCATGGGAAGGCTACAAAAGACAATCTGCTTCGTCTTTGACTCTTCATCCAACTCTCGTGGAGTTGGACTTCATCACAATCCTTGCATCTTGCCCTTTTCGCTCTTCCCCTAACTAGATTTACTGCGTAACATCAGTTTGAATTTTAAAAATCCAAAATGATTTCTGGATATAGAGGATGCTTTGTTAAAAGCTCTTTTATTTCTGCATGCACTTTTTCTTTTATGCGTGCATCTGTTTCAAATTTTGCTTTAGATTTTTCTACAGGTTTTGTGTTTTTTAAAACTTCATACATCAGTCTTGCAATATGCGCCATTTCAATTTCTTTCATGCCCAGAGTGGTTAGAGCAGGTGTGCCGATACGTATTCCTGAGGTATACCAGGCGCCATTAGGATCGAGTGGGATCACATTACGATTCACTGTGATGTGTGCATCTAAAAGAGCCAATTCTGTTTGACGTCCTGTCAAACCAAAAGAGCGTATACAATCAATCACAAGCAAATGATTATCCGTTCCGTCCGTGAGCACATGCATACCAAGCTCTCTACAAGTTTCCGCTAGAATTTTGGCATTTTTGACAATCTGATGTGCATAGGTTTCAAATTCAGGTTGCAGAGCTTCTTCAAAGGCCACAAGTTTTGCTGCCATGACGTGCGGCAGGGGGCCTCCCAAAACCATTGGACACCCTCGATCTACATAGGGCTTAAATTCTTCTGTGCAAAGCACAATCCCGCCTCTTGGCCCTCTGAGTGTTTTGTGTGTGGTCGATGTCACAATATCGGCAAAAGGAATCGGGTTATACTCCCCTTGCATCACTTTGCCTGCAACAAGCCCTGCAAAATGGGCCATGTCTACCATAAAAACAGCTCCCACTGTATCTGCAATCTCTTTCATTTTCGCAAAGTTAATCAAACGTGGATATGCTGAATATCCTGCAATTAATATGAGCGGTTTTTCTCGTTTGACTTGTTCTTCTAGTGCTTTATAATCCATCAAACCTGTTGTAAAATCGACTTCATAGCTGACTGATTCAAATAATTTTGAAGAAATGTTGTGCCGATATCCGTGTGTTAGATGACCTCCGCTCCCAAGTCCCATTCCCATCATTTTTTGTCCCACCATCTGTTTGCGCAACACTTCATGTTCATTTGGGCTTAAAAGATCTAATTTTGTCTTCAATTTTTCTAACTCTTTATCTTGCACGCGGGCAAAAAGAATGGCTAAAAAAGCGACAAGATTGGCATCACAACCAGAGTGCGGTTGGACATATGCATGATAGCAACCAAACAATTTTTTTAACGCATCGATCGCGCCTTGTTCAATCAAATCGATCTGTTCACAACCTGCGTAAAAACGGTGATGTGGATAGCCTTCGGCATATTTATCTGTCAGCCAATTTCCCATGGCAAGCTGCACTGCAGAAGAACAATAATTTTCAGAAGCGATGAGTTTAAGATCCCGTCTTTGTTTTTTCAGTTCATTGATGATTTGGGCTGCGACATGGGGATGCGTTTGCAAAAGATGGTCCAATGCTGCTAGATGCGCAATTGTACTAGAACTCTTTTCGTTTATCTCTGAATCCAAATAATGTTTTAAAAGACTTGCTGGCATAATCCTATAATAACGAAAGATAAAAATTTATGCATCGAAATTCTTGATTTCTAAAGATCTCTCGTATAGAATAGGTTCAACTAAAAAAAGGTTGGTTATGCTAAAGACATTCAAAGAAATTCTTGAAGTTCAAGAGCTGGATATGAAAATGATCCGTCTTTTAAGACTTCGAAATGAAAGACAAAAAGAGTTGAGCTCCTTAAATAAACTGCGACAAGATTTAGAAAATCAAGCAGAAGAAAAGCGTCAAGAAATCACTTCTCTAGAAAAAGAAGTGGAAGGTTTTGAGCAAAAAATCGAGCTTTTAAAAGAGCGTTTAAAACAGCTAGATCAGCAACAAAGTATCATTAAAAAAGTTGATGAATTCAATGCGCTTACCCAAGAAATGTCTCATCTAGATAAAGAGCGCACCCAAAAAGAACAACACGTATCTGATTTGACCGATAGAATGAATATGGAAAAAGAAGTCTTAGAAAAAATTGAACAAAGCTTAAAAGAATCTTATGAATCTTCTAAAGAAATTGAAAAAGAAATTTTTAAAAGCATCGATCAAATCAATAAAGAAGGCAAAGAGCTCAAAGATCAAAGGGATGTGATTGCACAAAAAGCCGACACAGAATTTTTATCCATTTACAACAAACTCCTTGCAAATAAACGCGATCGTGTTGTGGTACCAATTGAAAACCGAACTTGTTCTGGATGCCACATTACGCTCACTCCCCAGCACGAAAACCTTGTACGCAAGCAAGAAAAGCTCGCTTTTTGTGAACACTGCTCCAGAATCCATTATTGGCAAGAGCAGGAATCAAAAGAAGAGGGCGAACCTACAACAAAACGCCGTCGTAGAAGAGCTGCTATCATAAAATAACCCTGTGTGTTATTCTTCTATCCAGGAAAAGCGGGCAATCGCCACAAAATCGTGGAGGAAAGTCTGGACTTTATAAGACAAGGATACCAGCGAAAGGCTGGGGGCCGAGAGGCTACGGAAAGTGTCACAGAAACTATGTCTGCTTTTAACCTTTTGGTTTCTAGCAGAGTGAAAAGGCGAAAGCACTCAAAGGGTAACTTTTGAGCTTGATAAACCCTATCCGAAGCAAGTTGAAAAATGCAAAGTCGTAAGAGCATTTTTCAATCAAACGCTTGAGCTTTGTGGCGACACAAAGCCTAGAGGAATGATTGCCAACACAGAATCCAGCTTACCGCTTTTCCCTTTTCAAGGATGTATTTTAGAGTTTGGGTTAGAGATCTTGCAGTGCCTTTTAAGCCCTTTTTCATTTTTATCAAAAAGTCAACCACTCTGTGGTTTATCTTTTCTCTAAAAAGGAAAAATATCATTAAAATTCACCGCAATCTCAACTCACCCAACCACTAAAACACATCCCAGAACGCCCAGATACGATAAGAATGAAAGTTGTCAATAACAGGCTTAAAATATAAATCAACCACTCTGTGGTTTATCTTTTTTATCAAATGCTGGTAGATTTTCTTAATTTTTTTTACAAGTAACTAAATATTTTATACTATGTAGAATATGCAACGCATTTTAGCTATTTGTCTTTTTGGGATGAGTCTATTTGCAACTCCTGCAACTGTGACGTTAAATATTGACTCTCTTGCTTTTGGCACGTTGCGAACCGTGATTACAACGTTAAATAGCGGATCAAGCCCACCTAATAACATAACTTTTACTATTACACCAACTACAATTACACTTACAATGTCTCCTGGTCTTCCCTTACCTACCTGGCCAGGCACATGGACCATCGATGGTTTCAATGGTGGTAGCACAGTAACTGTGGATGGTTCTGGTGTTTTTCAGATATTTGGAGGCGCGATAACACCTGTTATCACATTTGATTTGCAAAACATCAATTTTTCAAATGCAAATGTTGCCGTTAATGGAAGTGTTTTTCATTCACTCGGTCCTGTCCTTACGTCCAACACAGCCTTTAACACTTGTATAGCAGGAAATGATGGCGGAGCGATTTATGGAACCAATACCATCACCCTAAATAACACAAATAGTTTCACCAGCTGCACAGCCACAGCTGGAGATGGCGGGGCGATTTATGGAACTTCCACAATCACCCTAACTACCCCTGGCATGCATAGTTTCACAAATTGCCAAGCCACAGCTGGAGATGGCGGAGCGATTTATGGCGTTGGCGCTATTCAAATTTCCAATGGAACCTTTAACATTTGTACAGCAGGAACTAATGGCGGAGCGATTTGGGGACAAGATGCTGTCGATGTTGCCGACACAAACTTTGACACTTGTGTAGCAGGAACTAATGGCGGAGCAATTTGGGGACAAGGTACTATCACACATGCTACTGGTGGAACCTTTCGCAATTGTACAGCAGGAACTCATGGCGGAGCGATTTATGGTAGTGGCGCATCAGCTGACATTCTCCTAGATGGTACGAATACTTTCACAAATTGCACAGCCACAACTGGAGATGGCGGGGCGATTCGTGGTGGTAGTACTGTTTTTGTTGGCGGTGCAACCTTCGGCGATGCAATCTTGGGCGGTTGTACAGCAGGAACTAATGGCGGAGCAATTCGAGGAATAGGTGCCATCACGCTTTTTGATGGAGGAACCTTTAACACTTGTACAGCAGGAACTGATGGCGGAGCGATTTATGGAAATAATATCATCAACCTAAATGGAATTAGCGCGTATAGCTTCACAAATTGCCAAGCAACAGCCGGAAATGGCGGGGCGATTTGGGGAAATAATACCATTACCCTAAATGGCACTGGCACGAATAGTTTCTCTAGTTGTCAATCTACAAATGGGAATGGCGGAGCGATTTATGGAAGTAATGCTATCTCTGTTTCCAATGGAGACTTTAACACTTGCGCAGCAGTTAATGATGGCGGAGCGATTTTGGGCCTTAATACCATTACTCTAACTAGCACTAGCACGAATAGTTTTACAGATTGCACAAGCACAAATGGAAATGGCGGGGCGATTTGGGGGAATAATACCATTACCCTAAATGGCACTGGCACGAATAGTTTCTCAGGTTGCCAAGCATCTGATAGCGGCGGAGCGATTTTTGGAAATGATGTTATCTTACTCTCTAATGGTGGCACCTTCAATATTTGCACAGCAGGAAGTAGTGGCGGAGCAATTTGGGGAGCCAATACTATCACCCTGAATGGCACGAATGGTTTCTCAGGTTGCCAAGCATCTGATAGCGGCGGAGCGATTTTTGGATCAACAGATGCAATCTCTGTTTCCGATGGAACCTTTAGCACTTGCATAGCAGGAATTAATGGCGGAGCGATTTTGGGCTTTAATACCATCACACTAACTGGCACGAATAGTTTCACGGGTTGCACAGCTTCACTTGGATTTGGCGGGGCCATTTTTGGAAGTGATGTTATTTCAGTTTCCAACGGGACCTTCAACACTTGTCAAGCTACAATTGGAAATGGTGGTGCAATTTATGGCGAAAATATTATCACTCTAACTAACACAAATAGTTTTGATACTTGTTCTGCACAAAAAGGTGGAGCAATTTTTGGTAGCAGCACCATCACCATCCCTGGCGGAAGTTTTGCGAATTGTTCTGCTACTCAAGATGGGGGCGCCATTTATCTCGCTTCAACTGGAACTTTGTCCATGCTTGGCCCTGTTTCTTTTTCCGGTAATACGGCGACAAGAGGTAACGAGATCTTCATGGAATCTGGATCCAGTATTATTTTTGACACCACAGCTAATATCGAGATTCCAAGTGGAATCGAAAGTGAGCAGGGAGCAATGGTTGGCGGTGGATTAATCAAACGCAACACAGGTAAATTAACTTTAAACGGCGCTAATACCTACACGGGAGACACAACTATAGAAAAAGATGAGTTACATCTTGATGGTTCACTTGTGACACATGTCAATGTACAGCAAGAGGGCACTTTGAGTGGAAACATTGTGATTTATAACGGAGATTTAATCAATGATGGGTCTATTTTACCAGGGAATGGAAGCATTGGAGAAATACGTCTTAAACATGGAAAATTTGTACAAAGCAGCACAGGCACCCTAGAAGTTGACATCACTCCAACAGGCAATGATTCGGATAAAATTTATGTTGAAATAAGCTTGGCGTCTTCTTATGATGGCACGCTTCTTGTTGATCTCGATCCGGGAAACTATATTAATGGAACCCTTTATACTGTCATCGATGGAGAAGTTGCTTTTGATGTTGCACAAGCAAATGCTAATCTTGTAAAAACAGGTCCCTTTGCAGATCTTGTGAATATTGAAGTGATTAAAGGCAGTCTGCAACTTATTATACAAACCACTATATTATTTCCTTGTGGAAATGCAAGCCCTGGAAATCCACAAACAATGGTCGAGGCGATCAAACACTTGAATCTTCCGCCAAATACAACCCTATCTCAGGTTGTAGAAGCTCTGGGTGTATTAGACTGTTCAAATCCAACACAGCTAAATAAAATCTTAAATCAAATGACCGCTGCAAATTATGCGAATCTTGAATGGATGACACTTATCTCAGATACACAAATAAGCTCAGCTCTTTCTAACCATGTCTATTCTCAAGAATGTAAAAATACTAAGTGTGGATGTAAAAAGGGAAGTTTCTTTGCAATAGGTCTTGGAAACTTTCAAGATACCAACTCTTTTGATTGGCTCTCTGGTTATGACTCTATCACAGGCGGTGGTCTTATTGGCTTTGATGTGTGCTCAGATCATGTTCATGTAGGCTTTGGTGGTGGCTACACATACACAGATTTTAATATTAAAGACGATGCTGGATTTGGAGATGTTAAATCTGGATTTGGCGCCCTTTATACAAGTTTTGTTTCCAACTATTTTATTGCTAATGCCTCTGTCATCGCAGGTGGAAAACATTTTGACATGAATCGTAAGGTCGCTTTTTTATCAATCAATGAAGTGGCTAACTCTAAGTTTAATTCTCCTTTTGCAAACGCACATTTAGGATTGATGATACAAGCAAACATGCACGATTTTCGCCTAGAACTTTTTGGAAATGCAGACTATCACTACTGGTACAGAGAAAAACTTGCAGAAACAGGCTCAGCGATCAATCTTGTGATCACAAAGCATCATTCACATTTTATAAAAACAGAACTTGGCACAAATCTAAACGCTATTTTGCATTATCAAAACAAATGTTTTGTGCCCTTTGTTGGAGTCAGCGTGGTAAAAATCGTTCCCCTTGGAAAAACCAATTACAATGCACGCTTTGAATTTGATGACTTTTGCATGTTTACTTTAACATCCAACTCTACGCAAGAGCTTGTTGCACCAAGATGCGGTCTTCGCATCCACACTAATTCATTTAGCTTTACAATTGATTATAAAGGCGAGTTCAACAAAACCTTTAGAAATCATCAAGTAAGCGGCCGTTTAGAATGGGCCTTTTAACTGATTTTATTCAGTTAATGATTGTATCGCCCTAGGATGCGCCTTATCATAGGTCTCTTTTTTTAAACGCGGTGACACGTGAGTATAGATGGTTGTTGTGGAAAGTGAGCTGTGGCCAAGCAGTATAGATATCGTTTTTAAATCCATTCCATTCTCTAACCAATGCGTCGCGATTGTATGACGAATAGTATGTGGTGTAACACTAAGCCCAAGACCTGCTTTCAATAAATATTTTCTAAATGAACGCTCTGAAGAACGTGTGGTGATGCGCATGCCATCGCGATTTAAGAAAATCGCTTTTGCATCCTTTTGCTTTTTGTGCTTTTTGCTATCCGATATACGATCTAGGTGATAAAGATATTTTTCTATCCAATTTGTAGCATTTTTAGTGATGGGTACAAGGCGCTCTTTTCTGCCTTTTCCTCGAACACGACAAAGACGTTTTTTTAGATCGACATCTTCGCGATTAAGCTGCACGAGTTCTGAAATACGCAATCCTGATGAATAGAGCACCTCCATCATCACACGGTCACGCAAGCCCAAGTATTGCTTGGTGTTGGGCTGATCTAACAGCAACTCTACTTGAGTGTAATCTAATGTTGTGGGGATGTGTTTTTTTACCTTAGGACTTTCAATTTCATCCATAGGATTGTGTGTGATCTCTTTTTGTTTTTGCAAATAACGAAAAAAAGAACGCAAAGAAGCCAGTTTTCTTAAAACAGTCGCCCTTTGTTTTTTTTCTTTTGCAAGCACAAGTAAAAAATTGCGGATGTAATTTTCGTTGAGAACAAAAATGGGAGAATCAGGTTTTGCATTTTTTAAAAAATATTTGAGATCAAGATGGTAATTTCTCAGCGTATGCACAGATGCATTTTTCACGTTTTCTAAATAGTTAAAATACTTTTTTAAAGCATCTTGAATTTGCAACTTTTATCTCGTGTGTTATAATAGCTCCAACTTCAATATACGTTAAACATGATTACGCTGGAAGAAATTTCAAAAAACACGCCCGATGGGAAGATTTTATTTGAAGATGTCACCATCACATTCAATAAAAATACACGCTATGGTCTGACAGGACCCAATGGCTCTGGAAAATCTACCCTGTTAAAAATCATGATTGGTGAGGTCGAGTCTTCTGGTGGCAAGGTTTTTTTACCTAAAAAAGTGGGCTACTTACAACAAAACATTGAAGACTATGCGCTCGATCGTGTCATCGATGTAGTTATCCAGGGCAACCCAAGGCTTTGGGAAGTGATGCAAAAAAAAGATGCGCTTTATCTTGTTGAAATGACAGATGAAGTGGGCATGGAATTGGCTCATCTAGAAGAAATTGTCATGGAAGAATATGGGTATATGGCAGAGCCCCAAGCAGAAGAACTTCTTATTGGCATGGGTGTTGATATAAGTTTTTTTGAAAAACAGATGCATACGCTACCCCAAGATACGCAATTTAAAGTGCTTTTGTGCCAAGCACTCTTTGGATCACCTGAAGCTTTGATCTTGGACGAACCTACAAACCATCTGGATTTAGATTCCATTAGCTGGCTAGAACATTTTCTAAAATCTTTTGATGGATGTTTGATTGTCACGTCTCATGACCGTCATTTTCTCAACACGATTACCACGCAAATTGCCGATATCGATTATGAAACCATTATCATCTATCCTGGCAATTATGATGCTATGGTCATGGCTAAAATGGGTGTAAGAAAACAAGCAGAACATGAAAAACGCTCCAGAGAAAAGAAAATTTCCCAACTTAAAGAATTTATTGAAAAATTTAGGGCAGGAACTAGAGCATCACAAGTCCAATCTAGGATGCGCGAAGTGGAACGCTTACAACCCCAAGATCTCAAAGAATCCAATATCCAACGCCCCTACATCAACTTTCCAAATCCTGAAAAATCTTCTGGAAAAATTGTGATCAAAGCAAAGGACCTTGAAAAAAGTTTTGGTGATTTAAATGTCATTGTTAATTTTTCACTTGAAATTGAAAAAGGCGAAAAAATTGGCATCATTGGAAACAATGGCAAAGGAAAAACCACGCTTTTAAAATTGCTTTGCCAAAAACTCGACCCAGATAAAGGCAATGTGGAACTTGGACACAATGTCGATATGGGATATTTTCCACAAAATCATGATGAAGTCTTAGATACAACAAGTACACAAACTCTGTTTGATTATTTAAAGGCCATCAAACCCAATACCTATGATCAAGAAATCCGTGGGTGTCTTGGAAAGATGCTCTTTTCTGGCGATGATGCATTCAAACCCCTATCGGCTCTATCAGGTGGCGAAAAAGCGCGTTTGATTCTATCTAGCCTTATGCTCAAAGAACATAATACACTTTTTTTAGATGAACCTAATAACCACTTAGATCTAGAATCTGTCTCTGCTCTTGCAAAAGGGCTCGAATGCTTTCAAGGCACCGTAGTGCTCGTTGCACACGATCGTGATTTGATCCAACATGTGGCGACAAAAATCATCGCTTTTGAAAAAGACCAATTAAAAATCTTCAACGGCACTTTTGAAGAGTACCTGACAACTGATGTTATGCAATAAATCTCTTTAGAGGCTTTGTTGAAGGGATAAAATACAAGTACGTCCGACGAATGCAACAAGAGTTGTGTGAGGAGGAATACGAAGTAGTTTATCCCTTCAGCGAAGCACATGAAGGGATTTATTGCATAACATCAGTTAACCACCCTAGTGTGATTTCCAATGTTTAGCGATGGGGCGATAAGAAAAAATGGATAGGTTTTGGACAAGATTCCTTTTTTGCTCAACCCATTCATAGGTTTCATTATCTTCTAGCCCTATCAAAGGTTCAAATTCGACTAAAAGTAAATTTTTTGGCGCTGTATTTGTATAATCGATTCTTGGATCATCCAATATTTCAAACCTAAAGGTGACAAAATGATCAGGATAATTTAAAATTTCTTCTGTATAATGCGCATCAAATTCATGGTTTAATTCTTCACCGTTTTGAGGCTCTTTCCAATCCCAAAGTTCTACTGTGAGATGACTATTGCCCTTCAACAAAGACGTGGTTGAAGGATTTTCTTGTTTTAATTGATACACTCCTAAGCGAATATCATCTAAGACAAAGCCTTGCTCTTGCTCTGATAAAATCTGTAACATAGGATCCCTTTGTGCAATTTGTCGAGATAAAAGGGATTCTAAAAATGTCTCATTTTTAATTCCGTAAATGGTGATAAACCTTAAAGGATCTTGCAAATTTTGATAACGGTATCCAAATTCAAATCCTTTCACGTTCACTTTTTTAGGAAGTTGAAAATAGTAATAATCTTGAAACGCTTCAAATGAATGGATTTCTACTTTTGCTTCTGTATATAAAATCAACATAAATTTTTACTTTAAAATTGTTATAAAGATACGCTTAGCTTGCTTGGCTTTACTTTTTTATGATATAACAAAGGTTTAACTTTTGTACCACTTTATTTAAGCATTTGTTACCATGGTCCTATGAATGAGTTGGTTTTTACTCTGCAAATTCTTTGTATCGTCTTTTTTTTGATCGTGTGTACAAAAATTGGAAAAGGCGCATTGACTGGAATTATTGTCATACAAATGATCTGCGCCAATCTTTTTATCCTTAAACAGATCAACCTTTTTGGAATGCACGTGACCACATGCGACATGTATGCCATTGGCGCTATTTTGGGCATGAATATTTTACAAGAATATTATGGAAAACAGGCAACTCATAAATGTTTGCTCTATTCTTTTATCTGTTTATTCTTTTTTGCCATCATGTCTCGTTTCCATACACTCTACATACCCAATATTTATGATTATACTCATCAGAGTTATCAAAATATTATTTCCAGAATGCCTCGCATCTTTTTTGCAAGCATCTTTGTCTTTTTCATCACTCAAATGCTCGACATCAAACTTTTCGGGTTTTTAAAACAACGTTTTGTTTCTCTTAATTTGACCATTAGAATTTTAGGTTCGATTGTTTTTATCCAATTTTTAGATTCTGCTTTCTTTTCATTTTTAGGTCTCTATGGTCTTGTACATAATTTACGGCACGTCATCTTGGTCAGCTTTATTATAAAACTCATTGTGATTGCGTTTTCTGTTCCCTTCGTACCACTTCTTCAACGATGGATCCCCAAAGAAAAAACTACACATGACCTTTTTTAAAATACTTCACACTTCTAAAAAATCCAAAGCGCGGGTTGGTGTCATTCAAACACCTCATGGCAATATCACCACCCCCAATTTTGTTGCTGTTGGCACCAACGGGACACTTAAGGCTTTAGATAATGTTCTTTTAGACCAATTGGGACAAGAACTTATCTTTTGCAATACCTACCATCTATTTTTGCAGCCAGGAACCCACGTGATTAAACAAGCAGGCGGCCTGCATTCATTTATCAAAAGAAAAGGTCCTATCATTACAGATTCTGGAGGATTTCAAATTTTTAGCCTCGCTTATGGAAGTGTGGCAAGTGAACTAAAATCTAAAGGACAAAAACAACAAAATAAAACGCTTTTAAAGGTGACCGAAGAAGGAGCCACTTTCCGTTCCTATATCGATGGTAAAACCATTTTTTTATCTCCTGAAATCTCTGTTCAAGCACAAAAGGATTTAGGCGCAGATATTATTATTCCATTAGATGAACTGCCCCCCTATCATATCAAAGGTATTGATTTAAAAAAGGCACTCGATCGCACACACCGATGGGAACAACGTTCACTTGATGAGCATAAAAAAGATCCAAAGGGCCAGCACATGTACGCTGTATTGCATGGAGGAATGGATTTTGATTTAAGGCAACATAGTTTAGATGTGCTGAAAAAGTTAGATTTCGATGGATTTAGTATTGGAGGCAGCCTTGGTAAAACCAAAAAAGAACTTTTTTCCTTACTTGAATGGTTAGTTCCCAAAATCCCCAAAGAAAAACCTAACCATCTCCTCGGAATTGGAGATTTAGAATCCGTAGATTTTGCCCTAAAACATGGAATTGACACTTTTGATTCAAGTTATCCGACAAGGTGTGCGCGTCATGGGATGCTTTTAACCAAACACGCGCCCTTAAAAATCACCCAAGGCAAATACAAATTGGATTTTGGACCCATCGAACATGATTGTGTGTGCCCTACTTGCACGCATTATTCTCGTGCCTATCTCCATCATCTTTTCAAAGCTAAAGAACTCACAAGCTACACGCTAGCAACGATCCACAATGTCTATTTTATGATTCATAAAATGAAACGCATGCAACAAATGATCTTAAACGATGAGATTTGAAAACCTGAATTTTGGGTTTATTTCACTCATTCTCATGGAGATATGACTCTTTCTTCTCTTAGATTTACCTTGGAAATGGCCTTTTGACCATTCCCCGCGGTAAATTTAAGAAAATTTAAGAGAAATCTCCTCATGATTATGAGCAAACTAAATCCAAAACTCAGGTTAAAATCCGAATTCCTTTAGATCCTCGGCAGCAAAGGATTCTTTGAAGGTTTTTCTCGCTTCTATTTCAAACACACTCGCTTCACGGTAGCGCGCTGAAAAATGTGTCAAGACAAGTTTTTTTGCTTGCGCACTTTTGGCCAATGTTGCTGCATCTTGCGCTGTTAGATGTAAGTATTTTTTGGCTAAATCTTTATGCTCTTGTGTATAGGTACTTTCACATAAAAGTAGATCTACATCTTTTGCAAGCAATACAGCCTTAGGGTTAGAAGCGGTATCTAAAATCACAGCAATACTTTTGCCCTTTTGCACCCACGTCACATCTTCCAATTTGATGGTTTTGCCGCCAAGCTGCAACATTTTTTCTTCTTCTAAAGCGCGCACATTGGGTCCTTTGATATTATGTTCTTTGAGTTTTTGTTTATCAAATTTAACGCGATCGTGTTCTTCTACGCGATAACCTAAACAGGTTGTGCCATGAGACAAAAAATCAGCGTATACTTTAAATGTTGCATCTTCATGAACAAGTCCCGGTTTTTCTATTGGGTGTTCCACCACATGAATAGTTTCATGATAAATGGTCGAAAAACGCAACTTGTCAAAATATTCTTTTTTATCTGCTGGGAAGTAGCAATGAATGGGATGGGTCACTTTGTCTAAATTTAAACGCATGAGCATTGAGCCCACACCCAAACAATGATCCCCATGGAAATGAGAAATAAAGATACGTGTCACGTGCGTTGGAGACACATTGGCAAAAATAAATTGCCTTTGTGTCCCTTCACCTGGATCAAACAATAGACCTTCATCATTCCATAAAAAAAGATACGCACCGTGATTTCTATAACGGGTAGGTTGCTGTGAAGAAGTACCTAAGACAATCAGTTTTCGTATGCTCATAGTTTGGGTTTCCAAGCAAAAAATTTGAATCGACCAAGCAAGATTCCAACAAGCCCCCCAACAATATGTGCGCTATTTGCAATAGGAAGAGGAACTCGAAGAATTGTTGGATTTACAATGGAAAGCACAAATCCCCCAAATTGAACAAGAAGCAAGAAAAGCACATAGATGAGAAAGAAAATTAAAATGGAACGCTGAATAGGATAGCCTTCCCAAGGAGCTTTTTTCTTTCTGGAATAAATATAACCTGCAAATGCTGTAATTACACCAGAAAATCCTAAAAAGAGGGGTCCTGAAATGACATATTGTGCTGTGTTAGATAAAAATGCGGCAATCAAGATTAAAAATAAAAAACGCTTAGAGCCAATTCTTCTTTCTACAGGAAGCCCTAACACCAAAAGCCAAAGCATATTGAACAATAAATGTAAAAATCCCCCATGTAACAAAATGGGTGTGAAAAAACGCCAGACTTGCCCCTGGCGAATTTTATAAAAATGGGGATAGCTCAAAGGAACTGATGTATCTTTTTGAAAGTAGGCTTGCAAGATGGTGTAATAACCTTCGAAGTAGCTTCCATTTTCAATCTGATCTTTTAAATCTTTTTCTTCTTTAGACCAATCTTTTGTTTGATCAAACGGAGAAATTTGAAACTGATCTTGAAACCCCACAATTAAATTAAATATGGGAGGAAAATCAAAAAGCGTCCATTGCATCAATGGAGTGAGAATCACAATATTGGCGTTTTTCCCACGCTCAGAACGAAAAATGGATCCGACTTGAATTTGTTGAATCACAAATAACACCGCACACACAAGCAAAAAGAAGAAGGTGACTTTGGATTTTTTAGCTTTGGGTTCTTTGACAGAAAGTCCTTTGGGTGAGATGGGAGGCGTTTCAAAAAGTGATTGAGAAGAGGTGCTTTTTTCTTCTAAATCTTTTGGAATATCCAATTTTTTATCTTCTGGATTTTTTTGAAATGCTTCAAAAAGATCTTTTGCTTCATCAAAATCATTTTCATCTACAATCCATATATCAAAACGACTGTTTTCTTTTTCTTGAGCTGGACGAAATTCATACGAATGTTCAATCCCTTTTCGATTAAACAAATGCGAGAGTTTTTGTGTCTCTTCTTCTGTTTTTAAAAAACCAATTAAACGCATACTTTTATTTTCTCTATTAGGTTGGAGGTTGATAATCCTTCTATCTTATCACAAATGTAGACAACACCCCCATTTTCTTCCACTGTCTTAGCCTCAACGCATTTAGAGCCATATTCTGGACCATTGATATGTACATTGGGCTTGATTAAATTGAGCACATCTCTTGGATCTGTTTCATCGAAATAGGAGACATAATCGACAAATTCTAAAGCTGCCATCATTTCAACACGATATTTGAGCGGCACAATGGGGCGCAACTTTGATTTGTATTTTTGGATCGATGTATCGCTATTTAAGAGCACAATAAAAACATCGGCGAGTTGAGATCCTGTAAAAATCATATGCAAATGCCCTGCATGCAATAGATCAAAAGAACCATTGAGTGTTGCAATGGTTTTATTAGTTCTTTTTAAAGCATCGACTCTACTTTTTAGCTCTTTTGGATCGATGACTTTTTTTTGGTGCTCGTTTTGCCACTTTTTGATGGGTTTCATTTTTCTTTTTGGGTTGTTTAAATGCAATTTCATAAACTTCTGTATAATAATCTACAAAATGCACCTCTAAGCCTTTTTTCAAATAATCGGGCAATTCATCAAAATCACGTCTATTATCTTTGGGGAAAATTAAGACATTTGCATGCACTCTTCTAGCTGCAATGACTTTTTCTTTGAGGCCCCCTATTGGCAACACCTTTCCAGTCAGAGTCACTTCTCCTGTCATTGCAAGATCAGGATGCACAGGTACATTTTTTAATAAAGATAAAAGAGCTGTGATCATCGTCACACCCCCAGAAGGCCCATCCTTTGGAGTCGCTCCTTCTGGAATTTGCATGTGCA
>SDBV01000413.1_pt1 | contig 61232 bp, 53 predicted proteins | sample 2277081 | NCBI WGS metagenome assembly SDBV01 (sample SAMN10402039, study PRJNA504765) | marine sediment metagenome | isolation source: marine sediment core GS10_PC15, 223 cmbsf | place: Arctic Ocean: Southern Knipovich Ridge | collected 2010
GATCAGATCGCCCGGCACCGAATACAGGGCTTTGGCGATTTCGATGTGATGATCGCGATGCACTTTGCAGTCTCGGTAGACCGGTATGTCGTAACGGCCCGTCGGCGCCGCCGACAGTTTCGGTGCCTCTTCGACGTCGAACATCTCTTTCGGGCGACGCTGCGTCGTGCCATGGATCCGCATCCCGGCCCGGACCGCACACCACGTAGCCGCGCGGCGTTGCGCGTCGGCGAGATCGACGAAATCCTCGCCGGCAAAGAACGAACCGCGCACGAAAATCACCGTCCGTTCAACACGCGGTTTGTCTTTCGGTGAACGGACCCGTGCCGGGTCGACGAAGAACCCGCGGTCCTGCGCATACTCGATGAACGTCTGGTTGAACCGCGGGTCACACGGATCGGCCCGGTCGACGACCGCTTTCAAATTGTCCGGGATCACAACCGCGAATACCCCGCCGAAAAATGTCCAGGCCGCCTCGAACCCGGCAATCACGTCTTGCGTCGTCTGGCCGAACGTCAACCAGACGAACGTATGCCGCGACAAAGCGGCCGTGAACACCAACGCATGACATGTCCGGCGCCGATCGGCATCCCGGTCGAAGATCAGGCCCATCTTGCCGAAATCGACCTGTAACTCGCCGCCCGGTTCGCCGTCGGCGACACGGACCGTCACCTCCGCCTTGCCGAATCCGCACTCGAGTGTCGCATACCGGTGCAACGTCCGATACGCAACGATCACGCCGCGACGTTCCAACAACTCGTGAACCTTCACGATCGTGAGGCCTTTGTCGACCCAGCCCTGCACCAACTCGTGACACGCAGCGATCTGCGCCCACGCCTCGCCATGGCCGTCCGGCCGCACCGAACGCACCCGCTCGCACACCAACCCGACGAACTCGTCGCTCAACTGGCCGTCGTCGCCGTCACGTTCCAACCCCAACCCGACCGCCGCGTCGACATAACGACGCACCGTCTTCCGGTCGACACCAGCCAACCGGCAGATCGGGCGTTGACCACGCCCCGACAGCCACAATCTCAACACTTCGCGGACCTCGAACACCGGAACCTCCCGGAATACCATCTGCCGCCCTACCTCGGGTCGAAAACACGGACAGCGACAACTCCAGCGTCAACGACACCGACAAAAGCGGACCCTCCCCGGGTGGTCCCATAACTGGCAACCAGGTGGTCCCATGCCACTGGCAGAAATCAGCTCAAAGTGGTCCCATGCCGCTGGCAGGCGACAACGTGATGGCCAGTCTCGGATCCGGAACGCTCGGGCGCTCGCTTCCGAGCTACCGACAGGACGAGCGTAATGTCCAATGTCGAGCAAGTCACTCGCCACCACCGAACGGCTGTTGGGCACGTTCGTTTGAAGCCACCAAAGGGGATGTCAGGCGAAGCAGAGGACGCGGTCTTCACGCACAACGATCTATGCGGTCTTGATGATCGTCGCTCGATTCAAGACTTCGTGCAACGGCACATTGGCAGGTGTTGCGTCGCCGACGTCGGGCTCGAGCCACCAGCGGTTCTCGCAGTTGTGACATGAATGAAAGAGCAATTGCTCTTCGGTATGGAGCGTGAGGTCGATACGGATCACCTTGTCGGATCCGCAGCTGGAACACTGCACTATTGCCTCCCCCTGATTGTCCCGCCCGGTCCTTCGGGGCGCTGCCGGGGCGTCCCCGGGCTGCCGGGGTGTCCCCGGGTTCACCGTGTGCACTACGAGTTGCCCATCGGCCGAACACGGAAGAAAGTTTAACAATAATCTCACCCTGCGTGGCGAAATGGCACGTTCGTACTAGCGAAGAAGCAAGATTGCGACACTCAGAGCATTGTTCACGGCGTGCGCAACAAGCGGCGGAGTCAGAGACCGCCAGATCATGCGAGACCAACCAAGCATCAAACCAAAGACGAACAGTTGAAATATCGACGAGAGCTGAACATGCGACACCGCGAACACAGTACTCACGACGGCAACGACGATCCATCTCCTCACGATCTGGCGCCGCACAACGTGGCTTTGCGCAGCCGCGTTCAAGCGCCCCTTTGCGTTCGGGGCCACCGCTTCGTCTAGCGCTGTGAGAAACAAGCCTCGATAAAACACCTCCTCGCCGACCGGGGCGAAAAAGACTGCCGCGACAACGAACAGCACGGTGACGACTGGGCTGTCCCCTGGGTCGTATGGCGCAAGCGGGTCGATATCGATGCCTACTACGTCGAGAAACGCATCAAACGCGACAACGAAACCCAAGAACACGACGGCCAAGGTGATACCGACGAGTACGTGCAACGCCTCGCGGCGAACGCCCGACCACTTCACACCGATGTCGGACAATCGCAGCCTGAGAAATCGCATTGCGACAAGACTTCCGGCAACGAACATGGCGCCGAGCACCGGAGCGGTCGCAAGTGTGATCGCATTGATCCGCTCTTCCGACTGCTCGCCGAAACCAAGAACCACCACCGCTACAACGAGCTGAACGGCGTAGGCAGTGACAAACACCGCGGCGACCAGGCCGAAGACTCGGAGTGCATCGACGTAGCGAGATCGAGCCTCCGGCGAGCCTGCGGGTGTCATTCGTCCACCTCGTCGGGCAATTGTTTGCCGACGTAGCGGGATTTGAGCCGCCCACCCTCGCGCCAATACGCGTACCAATACGGACCGTGCGGGCATGACCTACACGATGACTTCCCACACATCACGAGTTCGCAGCGATAGGTGACTTTCCCGTGCCGCTTCGGCGACTCGAGCGCCTCGAAGCGCGGCCCGTCGAATCGGTCGAGGGCGCCCTGCGCATACATGATCAAGCGGCGCAGGTCATACTGATCGAGACGCTTCACGGCCGCCAAGAGTTTCTTGTCCATCTAGGTGGGCGAGCCTAGGCGGGAAAGCGATCAGCGGTCGGTGCCGTCAGCCGATCTGGCCGGTAGGCTCTTCGACGTACTCGTCGCCGAACACGCAATCGTCGATGACGAAATCGGCGACGTTCGGGGCGTCATGGGGTGTCCCCGTTACGTCGAGTTCCGCGACATTCGGGACGTCACGGGGTGTCCCCGTTTTTTCGATATTGCCCACATCGCCGAAAATGCCATCGAGGTCTTCGGGAATGCCGGCGCCTGGGTCGGTATCGGCGTCGAGTGCCAAGTGCAATGCGAGGCGTTCGATTTCGCGCGTGATCTCTGGCGGCTCGACTCTGCCGGGCGTCCCTATCTGACCACTCGGATGCTCTTCGAGTATCGCCTCGACCCGATCTTGCATCTTCGAGTTCGAGTTCGACTCGCGAATCTCAAGACCGCGCGATGTCTTCGCACGTACAGCCGGATGATCTGATTCGACCTGCGCGCGCCCACCGTCGAATGACCGCTGATCGACCAGTTGCCAACCGACGGGCGCCGTGAAACGATCGGCATGGTCGCAGCACAATTTGTAACCAAAGATTTCATCGGCTTCCATGGGAAGGCTCTCGAGCCACACTCCACTTGCAGCATAGTCGAAACGGAACGTCGCGACCGCAGGCAGCACACAGTGCTGCTTGCTGCACGCGATCAACGGTCGGGGCGTCTGTGCATCCATCGATTGTGGAGCTTATGCCTGGTAGACCGCCGAAACAAGGACCCTCGCAGAATCGCTTGCAATCGCCGGCGAGTTGATTCGAGGCGCGAACAAACCGTGGGTATAGGACCTCGTGAAACAATTCTGTCCCAGCGGCCCTAAACTTCACGCGCGCGGGCATTTTCGTCCGTTTCGGTTCATCCGGCTCAAAGTGGAATGGCGGCTTCATCAGTCGGCGTTTCCCGATGGGCACAAGAGGGCGATTGCCCGTAAGGTCTCAGTGACCTGACGGGCTGATGAGGTGCAATGCAAGCGACATGCGTCGGCAAGGCTGGACTATGAGCCCCCCAGAGTTTCCGGGGGGCGCTGGCAAAGGCGGTTCGAACACGCCCAAGCCCGATGGCCAAAACGGAACGAGCTGGCCACGTTGGGCGATCTGGGTGATCGCGGCGATGTTCATCGGAATACTCGTGTTCTCGCTCGCCTCTCCGTCGGGGTCGAAAAACACGATCGACACGAGCCAGTTCATCACCGATCTGAGCGAAAAGAAGGTCGCAGAGGTCGAGATCAACACACAGACCTTCGAAGCCTCGGGCAAGCTCAACGACGGATCAGAGTTCAGAACGAACGTCGGCGACATCAACAATGAGCTGACGACGCAGCTCGAAGACTCCGGCACCAAGTTCAAGTACCACACGCCGTCTCAGAACGCGCTCTCCAGCCTGCTGGTCCTGTTCATCCCGGTACTGCTCATCATCGGCGTCTTCGTCTGGTTGAACAAACGGGCACAGGGCCAAATGGGCTCGATCATGCAAATCGGCAAGAGCAAGGCAAAGGTCATCACGTCCGAGCGACCAGACACGACTTTCGACGACGTAGCAGGCCACGCAAGCGCGAAACAAGAAATTCGTGAAGTCGTCGATTTCCTCAAGGAACCGAAAAAGTTCAAGGAATTGGGCGCAAAAGTGCCGAAAGGCGTGTTGCTCGTCGGCCCGCCCGGAACAGGTAAAACATTGCTGGCGCGCGCCGTCGCCGGCGAGGCCAACGTCCCGTTCATGGCGGTGACTGGGTCAGACTTCATGGAGATGTTCGTCGGCGTTGGGGCGTCACGAGTGCGGGATCTGTTCAACAACGCCCGCAAGCAATCGCCCGCCGTCATATTCATCGACGAGATCGACTCGATCGGGCGCAAACGCGGCGCCGGCCTCGGCGGCGGCCATGATGAGCGTGAACAGACACTGAATCAGCTTTTGTCTGAAATGGACGGCTTCGAAGACGCCTCCGGCGTCGTAACTCTCGCCGCCACGAACCGGCCCGACATCCTCGACCCGGCGCTACTTCGCCCCGGACGGTTCGACCGGCAGGTGATCGTGCCGCTACCGACGCTGTCCGAACGCAAGGCGATCCTCGAGGTGCACGTCAAAGACAAGAAAGTCGAACCAGGGGTCGATCTCGACTTCATAGCGAAGGGTACCCCGGGTTTCAGCGGTGCGGATCTTGCGAACCTCACGAACGAGGCGGCGCTGTTCGCGGTACGCAGCGGCTACAAGACGATCCGCCGCGAGAACTTCGACGAGGCGCGTGACCGCATCCTGATGGGAGCGCCCCGCGAGTCGCTCGTGATGAGCGACGAAGAGCGCAACGTAACGGCATATCACGAGGGCGGTCACGCGCTATGCGCTGCCATGACCGAATCAACCGACGAGATCCACAAGGTGACGATCTTACCGGTCGGGATGGCGCTCGGCGTCACCCAGTTCCTGCCCGAAGAGCGCCATATCGAGCCCCGCCAGCGTGTTGAAGCCCAACTCGTGGTCGCACTCGGTGGGCGCGCCGCGGAAGAGGCGGTCTTCAACGAGCCGACGACCGGCGCACAAAACGACCTCGTCCAAGCCACGAAGCTCGCCCGCAAGATGGTCAAAGAGTGGGGAATGTCCGACAAGCTTGGGCCGGTCGCATATGGCGAAGATTCAGACACGGTCTTCCTCGGCGAAGAACTCGCCAAAGGGCATGCATATTCAGAAGAAACCGCACGTGTCATCGACGAGGAAGTCACCCGTATCGTAAACGAGGCTCGTCGCCGGGCTGTTCACATCGTGACAGAGAACCGCCCCGCCCTCGACCTGATCGCCACGGCGCTTCTCGACGACGAGACCGTTGAGGGGGCAGAAATCCTACGACTCATCCGGGTTGCCAACGGTGAGATCGCCGACATCGAGGAAGCGCCGACGGCCGGTTTGGTCGAAGCCGAAACGGACCCAAACCCGACGAGCGTCACCCGCACTCAGCCAGAGCCGCGCCAAGTCAAGGGCCGAATCATCCCACCTCCGATGGCACCCGGCGTAGCAACCTAGTTGCGCCTGAGAAAGTGCTCCCTCGCCCCTTCGGGGCATCGGTCCGCTGCATTCTCAGGCGCGGGAAATGACTGCGTCTGAAGGTGTGGCTGCGATTTCGCCGTCAAGGCCGCCGAAATCACGGCAATGTATATCGCAACACGTCGGCCGGACGCGGCCCAATGGTTGTTTGTTGGTGATGACTTGCCGACACGGGTCGAGTCCGCATAGGCCGGGCTTTGCCTGGCCGGACCAGTCGTGTCACCAGATGAGGCCGCGCTACTCGTCATGAGAAACGAGCGGAGCGAAGTTTTTCGGGACGAAGGGCATTGAGTACGGTGCGTTCGAGCGTCCCGGCAAGCGGCTCGCCAATCCAACGACGGATCAGGTCACCTGCGGAGTCGACCACATAGACCGCCGGCGTATGATCGAGCGTTACGCCGACCACGGCGTTGCTCGACACGTCTATTTCGACGATATCGAGTGCGCGACACTGCAACGCAATGCGCTCGAGGCGCGGCAACAAACTCTCGCATGAGCTGCACTGAGAGTTCGAGAACAAAACAGCCAAGAGCCGACCATTCTCAGGTAACTCGATCCGCAGTTCTCGATAGTCGAGCTCCTGCTCACTCACGGGAGCGCAACACCCGGCGTTCTCGATAGATCGCCATTGACCGTGAAGTCGATGGCAACAACGGCCGGAGTATTGCCTTGTACGAGAATCGCGGCCGCTCCCGCGGCTGCGCCGAGGTCGCGCAGCTTTACCGAGAGCCGAGTGAACGGAGCAATTGTGACGAGCGCGCCGAGGGGCGTGGCCGCGTCGGCGCCTTGCGGCCCCAATGCAAAGAACTGATACTCGCCGGGTTCGCTCGTCGGATTCTGGACCGAAACAAAGGCATCTCCGAATGGATCGGTCGATTGTGGAATCAGCCACCGTCGAGCCAACTCGCTCGGTGCGACCATAGAAACAACACCCGCCGATGAACTCTGGAACTGCTCGATGACAGTCGCTGTCGTGGCCACCATGTCGATACCGAACGTGCCCGAGTCCTTCGCCACGGCAAGATCGAGCAACGATCGCCCACCGGGCGGAAGCGAAGAGTTCACCGGCGGAATCGCCTGTCCGTCCGCCGACGACGTGAACTGAACCGTGACGTCGTCCGCGACTTCGCCGACGTTGAGTGCCCCGACACGTTGGGTGACTCCATCGGCGACATCGACAACGGGAACGTAGCCGATCGTCGCCCCAAGTTCTGCGGCGGCCGAGATGGCAAAGCCATCCGCTCCCCCGTTGGGAAACTGTTGGGATACGGCCGTCACGCGACCGGCTTGTGCCGTCACGATCATGGCAAATTCGTCACGACGACCGAGTATGTCTTCGCTGGACCCGAGATCCAGAGACAAACGCCGCTGCGGCGAGATGTTGTAGACACGACTCGTATTCCCCTCGTTGGTGACGAATTCGACAGTCACAACTGCGCGTTGGCCCGACGGATTGAATATCTGGAGAAACTGATTGTTTCCGCGCGATGTGTTGCCGGTCGCGAAGTAGAGAGCGTTCGACGTCTGTTTGGAGCAGTTGTAGGTACCTACGCCATTCGATCGAACGACGGTCGCGCCGACGGCGACATCGCCCGTAGGCAGTGAGACCGACGCGGCGCCGGTCGTTTTCGACATCTCCGACGCCTTGATCGTCGATCGTCCGTTCGCCGGAACTTCGACAATCTTCGGGTCAGATGGCTCGCCCGCATCCGGAAACATGCGCACCGACGCGGAAACGGCATGATCGGACGCATTGGCAATCGAAACAGTCGTATCGATGCCATCGCCGGCCGAAACCTCGGGGCAGAACCATACCTGCTGCGCCTCACCTGTTTCGGGCGCGACGGCGGCGGGAGCGTCCGGTACCACAAACTCAACAGCGATCCCGACGACGAGCGCGGCAATGACGACCCCGACGACGATAAAGCGGGCATAACGACTCGCAAGGACCGGAGACTCCGTCACCCAGCTCCACGAAGTGGAACTGTCGCTTCGAGACGGCGGCTCAGAACTTTGCTCAACCTGCGACGGCGCCACGTGCCCTACCTCGCAATCCGAACAGGCCACTAAAGACGAGCAGCCAGAGCAGTACCTCGATCACGATAACGATCGGGCGCCACGGCCCGGCCTTGTATAGAACCGTGCCTGTGCCCGAAGCCGGATTCTCGAACTGTAGCGCCCAGCCGTTCGCACCGACGGGCGTTTGGCTCTCTGCATCGGTCTCGAGATTGAAACGACTACTGAATGGAACCGCTACATAGACATCGGGCGCGGTCGCGCCGCGCCATTGGCCGCGCGCTATGGCTCGCCAATCTCCAACAGGTGTTGGTGGTTCCACGCTCGCTAGGTCGAGCAACGACCTCGCGTCTTGGCTCTGCGGTGTCTCATAACCAGACGCCACCGGACGCCACGACAGGTTCTCATATACCGTGCCGCTCGAATCATCTTGCAATTCTTTGAAGTCGAGCACGGTCTCGGCATTCGACACGATTTCGTCGTTGCCCACCGGGACGACGAAATACTTCACTCCAAATGAAGCGAGCATCCGACCGCCGTTTGGTGCACTGCCCGACGCTATAGCGGCCGCGACTGATCCGAGTTGTTCAATGCCTTCACTCGACGGAGGCAGCCAGAGATCTTCGAGAGTCGGTCCTCCAGGTGGCGCCACGGCATAGCGAACATGATCCGCCCCGGAAATCCCACGCGTACCGCCCGGCACGTCGCCACCGACGAATAGGTTGCGGAAGTCGCCTGAACTCGCTGCTTCGTCGACCTGCCAGGCAAGCGATCCGCGCCAGTCGACATCGGGCTGGCCAAAGCGTCCGCCCGGTAGTGCTGTGAGTGGCGATGCCAGACCAACGGCGACGGCGGCGAGCAGAACAAAGCTCGCCGGCTGGCGCAATCCAGCCGTGAGTGTCGGCAGATCTTGTTGGATCGCGTCCACGCCCCATCCGACGAGCATCGCGGCAGCCAAGACGGCGGGCGCAAGAAGTATCTCTGACGATCCAAGCGTCGGGAACCATCCGCGCGACACGAACCAAGTGACGAAAAACGACAGGATCATCACGCCCCACCAACGCGTCGCCCACCCAAACCTCGTGCCACGTGCAACCATGAGCGGCAAAAACGCACCGACTACGAGTCCGAACCCGACGTAGCCGACGCCAAACGTCCCGGTGTCGAACCTGATGATCTCATTAAATGTGAGGCCGCTCGGCGCGACTCCGATCAAGCTCGAAATGCCCGACGGTGACAAGAACGTGAACGACCACGGAATGAGCAGAACAAACGCTCCAATGGCCGCCCACAAGAGCGCAACCAATGCGCGCGCCGTCGGTATTGCACTCCCAACGAGGAGAGAACCGAAGATCCAACCGACCGACACGATCCCGACCGCAATGATCAGTGCCGGCTGCGCCGCCGTACCGACGGCGATAAGCAAGACGAGTTCGAGTATCCGACGCCGACGAGGCGCTTTTTCCGCATACGCGCCAAGTCGGGTGATGTGCGCGAGCCTACGCACGATCGTCGGCAACAGAATCGCCGCGACGATCACACCGAGATCGCCGGCGGCCAGGGCATTCCACCAAAGCGGGCCGAACGCGTACACGGCCGCGGACAGAGCGCGCACACCTGGACTAGAAATCGTCGGCCTCAGACTACGAGAACACACGACCGCTGCAAGCGGAAGACCGAGTATCAAAAGCAACTTCTGGGCGAATGCGGCAGAGTTGACGAAAACGATCCCAACAAGACCCGTGAGCGCCAGCCCACCCGGCGCCGACGCCGAAGTTCCGACGTCGACGGCGCCCCGCCAGGGGGCGACAAAGGTACCGAGAACCTCGACTGCCGTACCCGAAGGCGGTAACAAACCACCGAACGAAGGAGTGTTCCCCGCCAACAGGTTCCGACCGGCGATCAACATGAACAAGATGAACGCCAGCGTCAACACCATTCGAATGCCGCCAATTCGCCCGTAAATTGCGGCGGCGCCTCGGCTCACCCTTTCGCCGAGCTGTTCATCCTCGTTGGCATGGAGGCGAGCTGCTTCGCCCGAGACAAAAAACGAACTGATCTCGCCGTCACGACACTTTCGAAGCCGCTGCGTTTGCCTGCGAGCTTTGAACATCGTCGGCGGGTGTCCAAAAACGACGCTCCACTGCGCAAGACTGAATCGGGCGCCCTTGTAGTCGCCGCTGAAAATCGATGCGCTGGCTTGGATCATTGACAGCAGGAATGCCCAGCCGCCGAACGCCGCCCAGCGAGCCCAGCCGTAGTTCTTGAACATCATCCGAATGCGGCCCTGCTGTGCGAATGCGGCCCTTTCGGGATGCAAGTCGTCTGTGACGACCTGCGCCACGCGTACATTGGGCGTATAAACGACGTCGTGGCCGGCGACGCGAACTCGCCAGCAGAAATCGAGTTCGACACTCGACGCTTCGATTACGTCGTCGAATCCTCCAAGGTCGGTCAGAACCCGTGCGCGAACTGCGCAAAACGCAAACGAAACAAACAACGTCTGTCTGCCCTGGTCGTACTGGGACTGGTCGAGTTCTTCGTCTTCGAGTCGGGAGAACATGACACCAAATCGATCAGCCGACATACCAACCTCGACCAGACGTTCGGGGTCGCGCGCGTTCACGACCTTGGCGCCGACGACGGCTGCACCTGTGACCCGCATGGTTTCGCAGGCCTGAGCGATGGCGTCTCGCGCAAGAATGGAGTCGTCGCGGGTGAACACGACGATGTCGAACGAGCCCATCCGATCGATCAGAGCATTCGCCACGGCCCCGACGTCGTCGATCGAATCGACTGCGAGCCGGGCGCCTCTGAAAGCGCCGGCCGCCTCGGACGTGACGGCGCTTTCTTCGCCGACATATGCAACCTGCATCTTTCGATGGGTCTGTTTCTTCAGCGACTCGGCGCATGCGTCGACGTACTCTCCGCCCGTCAACCCGAGCACAATGACGAGCGCGCGCATATCTGCCGTCGCTACAGGCACGTCGTCGATTTCAGAAGCAGATACTGTGCTCACAATGCACCGATATTCGAGGTTCAAAGCATCCAGGCACGATAGATGTCGACCTGGACAAAACGAAGTCAGTTCACGCGTATCGGGCCGCTTGCAAAAGTTTGCAGAAAGCGCTTGCAATAGTACTCGCTAGGACTACTGTTACAAGCGACACCGACGTCGAGTCGCCATGTGAGCGACCGGCGATATCGTCTGTCACGGTCGAAGCCGAGTGGCTTGCGGCCCGATGTGACAAAGGAGAACACCATGGAAGCGAAAGAAATCGCTCGAGACACAGTTTACGCCACCATCGGCTTTGCGTCGCTCACGGCGCAAACGGTTCAAGAACAGGCTCGCAAGAGCACCGACAACATTCAGTCGATCCTGAATGATCGGGACGAACTTCACAAGTCCCTGTCGGTCGCGCGCGATCGGGTCAGCTCAGGCATGGACACCGTACAGAGCCAAGTCGAGCGGGTGGTCGAGCAGGCAAAAGGCACGGTCGAACCCCTTCGCCGACAAGCAATCGACGCGGCCGAGCCGATCACGAAGCAAGCCGAATCGGCACGCAGCGCGATCGAAACCAAGATCCCAACCACAATGCGCACAGGCATCGATCAGGTCATTGACCAGGTCGCCGCAGTTGCCGACCAGGTCAAGCTCAGCGCTCGGCGGTTCACGCCGCGCGCAGCCTGACACAGCTTTGTCCGGACGGATCCCAGTCCCCCCTTTTTGAAGGTCGTCTGGACAATCCAAGGGCCCGCCTCCCCCAGGCGGGCCCTTATCTTTTGCCCCTGAAACAGTGCCCGCCACCGGGTGGGCGGGCATATAGCGTCGAGCGCTGACGCAGCGGTCGTCCCAGCGGCTCGACGAGGGCATCGAAGTCGGCCCGCGTCATCTCTTGGCCATGGCTCGCGCCGGCGGCACGGCTGATGTCCTCCCCCATCAATGTTCCACCGATGTCATTGCAGCCGGACTCGAGCGCAATACGCGATCCGGCAACCCCCATTTTCACCCACGACACCTGAATGTTGTCGATTGCACCTGTGTATGCGATACGGCCGACGGCGTGCATCAGCAATGCCTCGCGAAACGTCGGCCCCGGCCGGGCGTCGCGCTGCAAGAAAATGGGTGCCGCCATATGGACAAACGGCAGGGGCACGAACTCAGTGAATCCGCCGGTACGGTCTTGAAGGTCACGAGTTCGACAGATATGTCGTGCCCAATTCCTGGGGCGATCGATGTGACCGTACATAATCGTCACATTCGAGCGAAGTCCAACGCTATGCGCCGTCTCGTGAGCATACAGCCACTCGTCGGTGTCGATCTTGTCGGCACAAAGCAGAGCCCTGACTTCGTCGTCGAGAATCTCGGCGGCCGTCCCCGGCAGAGTCGAAAGGCCGGCATCGCGCATCTCGGCGAGATAGTCGAACAGAGAGACGCCCGATCGACGCGCCGCCTCTGTGACCTCGAGCGCAGTGAAACCGTGGACGTGAACATCTGGAGCGGCAGTTTTTACCGCTCTCAGCACATCCATGTAGTAAGAGCCGTCGAACTTCGGATGTATGCCACCCTGGAGACACACCTCGGTCGCGCCCTTTTCTGTGGCCTCGACGACCCTGCCTGCGATGTCGTCGAGCGTCAGCAGGTATGGATTGCCACGCAAGTTCAGCGACAGCGGACCCTTCGAGAAGCCACAGAATCGACACTTGAACGTGCAGATGTTCGTATAGTTGATATTTCGGTTCACGACATAAGTGACAACGTCACCCACAGTGTCGCGCCGCAGGTGATCCGCGACCTCGCAGACCGCCGCCAGCTCCGATCCGCGGGCGCCAAATAGTGCCGCGATCTGGTCCTCGTCGACACGCTCGCCGTCGACGACACCATCGAGTATCTCTCGCATCTGCCCGTTCACAGAGCGCGCGCCGGTGAACCGCCTCGGGTCTCGAGGCAATGCCTCTCCGCCGGCCGACCAGTCATCGTCTCGCGCCAGACCCTGTGCGTCGGAAGAAACCAAGACCGGGAATCGTGTCTTCGCGTCGAGCCATTCGTTTCGGCGGCAAACATATTCGGGATAAACGGTCAGTCTCGGTGCAAGCGTGAAGCCGTGCGATTCGGTCACCGAGCACAACTCGTCGAGGGTCGGCCACGCACGTCCCGGATTCACATGATCCGGCGTCACCGGCGATACTCCGCCCCAGTCGTCGATGCCGGCGCTCAGGAGCGCCCCAAAATCCTCAGACAGATTCGGCGGCGCTTGAAGATGGACCTCGGGCGGCAAGAGAATGCGCGCCGCTGCGATTGTGCGCAGAGATGATTCCCTAGACGGCGCCGGGGCGGCTCTCATGGGCGTGTCCGGCTTCGCCACGAAGTTCTGGACGATGACTTCCTGAACGTGTCCATATCGCTCATGCGCGCGGACAATCACGTTGATCGCCTCTATCCGCTCGGCAAACGTCTCGCCGATACCAACGAGGATCCCAGTCGTGAACGGAATCCGCAACCGTCCTGCGACATCGAGAGTCTCGAGTCGCCGGGTGGCGGTCTTGTCCGGGCATCGATAGTGTGGGCCGCCCCGCTCATGAAGGCGATCCGACAACGACTCGAGCATCATTCCCTGACTCGGCGCCACGCGCCGGAGGCGTTCGAGGTCGACGCCATCGAGAGCGCCCGCGTTCGAGTGGGGCAGCAGCCCTGTCTCATCGAGCACCAATGCACACATCGCGACGAGATAGTCGACTGTCGACTCGTAGCCATGCGCGTCCAGCCACTCCGCCGCTACCGAGTACCTGTCTTGCGGCGCTTCTCCGAGCGTGAACAAAGCCTCCTTGCACCCAGCCCTCGCACCCCGCTTTGCGATCTCCAACACCTCGTCGGGCTCGAGGAAAGGGGCTTGGGTCCGCGCCGGAGGCCGAGCAAACGTGCAGTAGCCACACCTGTCACGACATAAGGTCGTCAGCGGCACAAAGACCTTGGGTGAATACGTCATCACCCGACCGTGCATAGCCTGGCGGATCACCATCGCCTCATCGAGGAGCGACTCGATCGGATCGAATTCGAGCGACGTGGCGAGGAGCGACTCGATCGGATCGAATTCGAGCGACGTGGATATGTCGCGGCCGTGTCGGTATCGGTCCACTGCGAAGATCCTCTTCCGCGATGCTCAGTGGCACCGAAGCGTACTCATCTGCTACACAAAAGCAAGTAAAACGCCCAACCGAATAGGACATGAGAGCAACGTGACGAAGCCATACGAACTGTCATGCCCCGTCGCTCGCGCCCTCGAAGTGGTGGGCGACCGTTGGACGCTCCTCATCGTCAGAGAACTCATGCTCGGGCGCACGCGATACAAAGACATCGTGGGGGCGCTGCCCGGCATCCCGCCGAATCTGCTCAGCGACCGCCTGCGATCGCTCGAAAATGAGCAAATGGTCAGCCGGCTGGCGCCCCGCGGGTATGAGCTGACACCGAAAGGCAAAGACCTCGCCCCGATACTCGGCGGACTCGCGATATGGGGTCTGCAGCACTATGGCGAAGCTCCGTCGGCACGGGCCATCCACGGCGACTGCGGCGGCACAGTCCACATCGGATGCACCTGCAATTCGTGCGGAACAGATGTCGATCCGGCCGGCCTGAACTTGATCGAGGCTCGCGAGTCGGGCGTGACAGCATGATCGTCGCACTCGCCGGTGGAGTCGGCGCTGCGAAGTTTCTCCGCGGGCTGGTTCGAATTGTCGACCCAGCCGACGTGACGGTGATCGTCAATACAGCCGATGACATCACACTGCATGGTCTACGCATCTCACCCGACGTCGACACGATCGTGTATTCGCTTGCAGGCGCCGCCGATCGCGAACGTGGATGGGGACTTGCAGGTGAGTCATGGCAGTGCCTCACCGCCCTCGAGCGATACGACATGGCGACATGGTTCCAGATCGGCGACCGCGATCTCGCCACACATCTGTTCCGAACCAAACGGTATGACGACGGTCTCGAACTCGGCGAGATCACCGCTGAGATCGCTCGGCGCTGGGGTCTCGAAGTCCGAGTCCTACCGATGTCGGACGACCGGGTTGAAAATCGGATCGTCGTCGAGATCGACGACAAGCGCGTCGATCTGCACTTCCAAGAGTATTTGATCGAGCGCCGGTGCGCGGACCCCGTTGTCGACGTCAGCTATCGAGGAATAGATGCTGCGAAACCGAACGGCGACGCGCTCATGGCGCTCGAAACCGCGGACGCAATCGTGATCTGCCCGTCGAATCCAGTGGTGTCGATCGGGCCGATCCTCGCATTCGACCGCTACAGATACGCGCTCGAACAACGGCGTGCACGCTGCGTCGCCGTGAGCCCGTTGGTCGGCGGCGCCCCGGTGCGCGGCCCAGCCGACAAATTGATGGCGGCCGTCGGTCTCGAGGTCTCCAACCTCGGCGTCGTTGAGGCGTACCAAGGCATCATCGATCACGTCGTGATCGATTCTGGCGACGCCGCAGACCGTGAACCAATCGAGAGGCGCGGCGTGGCAACCACGACGACCGATACGTTGATGTCGACGACGGACGATGCCGTTCGCGTCGCTCGAAGTGTCATCGAAGCGCTCAACGCATGACTGACCCACACTCCTACGATTTGAGAATCATCGCCCTCACGGGAATCGGTGAGCTTTCGAGTCGGGATTGCATCGCCGACGAGATCGCTCGATCAGCCGACCGACGCGGTGGCCTCGTCGACCACGACGTGGTCGTCGTCAGTTCAAAAGCGGTGGCAAAAGCCGAAGGACGAGTCGTCGAACTCAACGAACGCGACCCAGACGCTCGGCTGCGACTCGTCGAGTCGGAATCGGTCCGAATATTGCGCCGTCGAGGCTCGTTGGTCATCACAGAGACGACCCATGGATTCATCTGCGCCAACGCCGGGATAGACCTCTCCAACGTCGCGACGGACCATGCCGTGCTGCTCCCGAAAGACCCCGACCGCTCAGCGCGCCGCATGCGAAGCCAACTCGCTCGACATTTCGGTGTCGAACGGATCGCTGTTGTGATCTCCGACACGGTCGGACGACCGTGGCGAACCGGTTTGATCGACCAAAGCATCGGATCTGCCGGAATCGCCCCGATCCGGGATCTGCGTGGCTGCCGAGATAGCGCAGGTCGGACGCTCGAAGTAACCCAGATGGCAGACGTCGACGAGATCGCCGCCGCGGCGGAATTGGTGATGGGCAAGACGCGGCGAGTTCCCGCCGCAATAGTTCGTGGTCTGTGTCTGACCGGCGACGGCAACACACGTCAGATTCTCCGGCCCGCGATGCAAGACATGTTCAGATGATCGAGATACCGGGCCTGATAGAACGACGACGCTCGATACGCGCGTTCACCGACGAGCCTGTCGACCGACGGCTGATCGACATGTGCATCGCGGCGGCTTGTCGAGCGCCGGCGCCTCATCACAGTCGGCCTTGGCGCTTTGTCCATCTGTCTCGCAGCGGACTCGCGGCCCTCGCATCAGCGCTGGCCGATGCATGGCGTTGCGACCTCGAAACCGACGGCGTCGACGCGTCGGAGATCGATCGTTTGCTCGACAACTCACGGCGCAGAATCGGCGGGGCGCCCGTCGGTGTGCTCGGATGCCTGGGCTGGGACGGTCTCGACCGGTACCCCGACACGAAACGCCGGGACGCCGAGTGGGGCATGGCCCGCCTCAGCCTCGGCGCTGCAATGCAAAACCTGATGCTCGCCGCCACCGATGTCGACATCGCGAGCTGTTGGATCGCAGCTCCGATCTTTGCGCCGGCGGCTGCATTCGAGGCGCTCGATCTCGACACCGACCTGTACCCGGAAGCGCTCGTGCTTCTCGGCCATGCCGATCCCAGCTACATTCCGACGTCACGCCCACCCATCGACCTGGATTCGTACAGGATCGTCCGATAATTCGCAACTGGTCATGGTCAGGCCCAGTCTGTTGGGCTCCACAATGACCAAAACCAACGGTCGTCGCCAGGCTCACCGACATAGGGAGCACTTCCTCGAACGCTGAGCTCAGCTCTGGATCGTGATCTCGGCGCCCGGGCTCGTCTCCGTCGCATACAGACGCAGACTCGCTGGTGTGAATTCGGCCGGCACGTCCCACACGACCCGGACGTCGACCGACTCGCCCACACCGAGCGTGCGATCCGTCAGGTCGGTTCCCGCCGCCTCGGCAGCGAGAGGGTCGGGTTCGACTTCCACGCCGACACCGTCGATGATCAAGAAGGTGTCCAGCGCGAGTTCGATGGCCTCGGGGCCTGCGTTTTCAACCGACAGATGAGCCATACAGAACATGCCGCTCGGTTCAAAGTCGGCATCTCCAAGTGGACCTCCACCGCACTCGACAGATCGGAGGTCGAAGCGCACATCGCCGTCCGACGCCGAAAACGACCCGGGCGTACCGTCCGCGGTCGGGTTGTCCTCAGATGGGTCATTCGGATCGACTACCGGCGCGACCACGCTGAACCTCGACCCGCCTGTCGTTGATGCGGCAGGCCCCGACGGTTCAGCCTCGATCGACACCGACGTCCCGGTCACACCGGCGACGGCCAACAACGCCGCAACACCGATGAATCCCATCAAGGCGAGAATCCCGCACATGGCCGCGATCCCAAGCGCCAGGCGCGAACCGATCCAGGCAAAGCAGCCGACCGGCTCGACCAAGCCACGCTCCGGCTCTGACGCCCGGATGAACTCCACGGGGCTGTGCTCGGTGCGACCAGCGCCCATCACGCATTCCGCCTTGACTCGACAGTGGCTGCCAAGCCCTCGTCAATCGGCACGCTCCGCTTCCATGCGAGGCGAGTTGCAGCGACTGTTGGATCGAGTGCCAACTCTGCCGGGAAAGGATACTCTAAATCCGCTTCGCGTATGCCGTTCCCGCCATCGAAGCACGCGAAGACGCGCGTCGAGAGATCGTCGAACGCTACGGCCTCGCCCGAGCCAATATTGATCAGCCCCGCACCGCGGCGCGCAGCCCGCATTATCGCTTCCACTACATCATCCACATGTAGGTAGTCGAGGGCAAACGACCGATCCGTCGGCACGACCGGCACGCGTCCACGGTCGAGGTCGTCGATCAGCCTTGCAAGCGGTGACTGATTCGGTAGTTGGCGCGCCCCGAAAGTCTCGGCGATCGCGAGGACACACCATCGGCCGGGGAGCCGAACTTCGACGTACCGCAGAGCTGCATATATCGCCGCTCCGTGTGGATGGATCGGTCTCGGTCGGTGCGCTTCGGCTGCCGGAAGGTGCGTCATTGCACCGTAGAGGTCAGTTGCGCCCGCCACGATCAGCAGGCGCGCGCCGGTCTTGCGTGACGCCTCGGTGAGTGCTGCAACCTGCCGAACGACCGAGGCCGAGGTCTCAATTGGATCGCGAATTCCGCGATCCGACGGGGTCGGAACCGCTGCGTGAACGATCAGTTGCGGATCGAAGCGCTCGATCGCGTAAACGATCGACGGGTCGTCCACCGAGACCGTGTGAAAACCCACGCGCCCGAGACGCCGAGCCGGCCCGAGATTGCCGAGCCGACCAGTTGAGAGGTCGTCGAGCACGAGCACCGGGTCGCCATCATGCATAAACCGCTCAACGAGATGCGACCCGATGAAACCGGCGCCGCCGACGACAGCAATGCGCGCCATGAGTCAGAGAACCTCGCCCGGCCCGACTACCAGCCGATCGCCGCTCGGCGATCGGGGCCGGATCGTGGCGCCGTAACCGACGATGAGTCCGTCGACCACAGCGTTGTCTCCAATATGTGCACCATCGAGCACGACACTGTCGCGGATCGTCGCACCGTCGCCGATGACACAGTTCGCTCCGATAGCAACTGACGGGCCGATACTTGCGCCATTGCCGAAACGGCAACCTTCGCCGACGACGACAGGGCCCTCGATCTTGCCTCGACTGATGTCTGCGGATTCTGCGACCCATATGCGCGAACCGCGCTTTTCGCCCGGAATTGGCTCGGCGACCAGTCCCGCCAACGTGTCTCGGTTCGCGACGAGATACGTCTCGAGCGTGCCGAAATCGAGCCAGTATCCATCGAACCGAACCCCGTACAGCACATTCTGTTCTGCCATCTGAGGGAAGATTTCACGTTCGACAGACACAGGGCCGTCCGGATCGATTCGTTCGAGCATGGCGGGCTCGCACACGTAGATTCCGGCGTTGATGAGGTTCGTGTCGACAGTTCCTGGCGCTGGCTTCTCAATGAACTGGATGACGCGATTGTCGGGCGCGCACAATACAACCCCAAATCTCAAGGGATCGTCCACCGGCGTGAGAAGCACGGTCGCCTCTCCGCCAAATTCTCTGTGCCTGCCGACTTCGGCCGCGAGGTCGACGTCGGCGAGGATGTCTCCGTTGAACACAACGAACGTTTCATCGAAGTTCCGCCCCGCGAACCGAATCGCGCCACCCGTCCCGAGCGGCTCGTCCTCGATTTCCACACGGACGTCGATGTCTCGAAGCGTCTCTAGATGTTTGAACGCTTCCGCAAGGTAGAAACCCGACAAGACGACCTCGTCACAGCCGGCCGCCGCGAGTCGATTCAATGTCCGTTCGATGAAAGGCACGTTCGCTATGGGCAACATCGGTTTGGCTCGAGTGTCGGTGAGCGGAGCGAGCCGGGTGCCCTTCCCCCCGACGAGGACGATTGCCTTCAACGCAGCTCCTCATGTGCAGAGTCGATCGCGAAGTGGGCCGGCTCTTGCGATTTTCCGTGGGGCGCCGGGATTGCCGTGCCGTTTCGTGTCCGGCCTCGACTGAACCAAGCATGGGCGACGGCAACGAACGCACGCATCCAAACGCCGACCCAAATGATCATCCAGACTGGAGACGACTTCGACCGGCGTTTCGCTTCGAAACGGAGCATCGACTTGTGGTGTTCGATTATGAGGCGATATCTGGCGCCCGAACTCGACGTTCCGATAGCGTGTTCGACCTTTCCTGACGGATCGAAGACGACCGCCCATCCAGCCTGCCAGAGTCTCCAACAAAAGTCGACGTCTTCGACATACATGAAATATCCGGGATCGAAGCCGCCGATGTCGTCGAACGCCGCGCGCCTGATCCCGACGGCAGAGGCAGACACCCAGTCGACCGTCCGACGTGAATCGTGGTCCCAATCTGCCATCGTGTACGAAACCGACAGAGGATTCCGAGGCCAGAACAAGCCGACGAAACCGTGAACAACGCTCTCGATGATGCTCGGGAACCGCCTGCACGAGCGTTGGACGGAACCGTCGGGATTGACGACGAGCGGACCAACGACCCCGGCCTCGGCTGTGGCGCCGACCGCCTTCGAGATCGATTCGAGGTTTCCGGGCTCGACCCTGCAATCCGGATTGAGCAATATCACGATCTCGGACGTAGTCGCGGCAAACCCGGCATTCACCGCTGCTGAAAAACCTCGATTGTCACCGAGTTCGACGACGGCCGCGCCGTGTGCGGTCGCAACATCGACAGAGTCATCGCTCGAGTCGTTGTCGACGACGACGACCTCGGCAGGCCTCCGCGGATCGGCATTGATGTCACCCAGCAGCCGCGCGACATCGCGAGACGAATCATATGTCACGACTACAACCGCAACGTCGTCAAGCACCCCGACCCTCAACTCTCGACGCTCCGACTATGACGTTTCGGTACGACAGAGACTCCGATGCTCATCATCTCCCGATACCATTCGATCATCGCCATGAGACCGTCGCGTAGTTCCGTTGTCGGCGCCCACCCGAGATGCTCGCGTGCCAAGGAGATGTCGGGCTTGCGTTGGTTTGGATCATCGATCGGTTTGTCTTCGGCGACGACTTCGAGATCGCGACCAGTCAGCTCGGCGACGACTTCGGCAAGCTCGAGGATCGTGAAGTCGTTCGGATTGCCGATGTTGCAGGGCCGTCCGGCCAAATCGGAGTGCAACAGCCGAAGGAGACCGTCCACTTCGTCATCGACATAGCAGAACGAACGTGTCTGCCGACCGTCGCCGTAGATCGTCATCGGGTCGCCCCGCAACGCCTGATAGATGAAGTTCGACACAACGCGCCCGTCGACACGGAGCCTCGGGCCGTACACGTTGAATATGCGGGCTATGCGAACGTCGAGACCGTGCTGGTGGTGGTACGCGATCGCAAGCGCCTCCGCGTATCGTTTTGCCTCGTCGTATACGCCCCGCGGACCGATCGGATTCACGTTGCCCCAGTACTCTTCGCTTTGGGGCGAGACCGTCGGATCGCCGTAGACCTCCGACGTTGAGGCCAACAAGAAGCGGGCGCCCTTGTCCTTTGCAAGCCCAAGCATATGGAACGTGCCGATCGCTCCGACCTTGAGAGTCTGAATCGGATATTCGAGATAATCCGGCGGACTTGCCGGACTGGCAAAATGCAAGACGGCGTCGACCGGGCCGGAGACGTGCACATACTCCGAAACGTCGACGTGTTTGAATTCGAACGCCGGACGGCCGATCAATGATTCGAGATTGTGCATGTCGCCCGTGATCAGATTGTCGACACACACGACGTCGTGACCGTCGGCGATCAGGCGGTCACAGAGGTGAGAACCGAGGAATCCGGCGCCACCTGTAACCACGACCCGTGCCATCTAGCTCACTCCGCGATCGTTGCCGGATCTACAACGGCGTCTACGCCAGGATCCGCGAGAATTCCGACCAACTCTTGCACGGCTTCTTGCCATGTCGGCAGGGGCGAAAACCCGGCCAGTGTCCACGCCCGACCGATCAGTGCCGCATCGGCAGGGCGGGGCGCTGGATAGGCTTGGATCATCGCGCTCGTAGAGACATCGATGATTCGTTCCGGGTCGTCGCCAGATGCAATGAGTAGCGCACGTGCGAAATCTGCTCTCGAACAAGCTCCCGTCCCGGTCACGTGGTACAAGCCATGGCGGCGCGATCTCGCAAGTTCGACAATCGCCTTCGACAGGTGCGGCGCGTAGGTCGGACACCCAATCTGGTCTCCGACGACCTGGAGCGACCCGTCTTTGCTGCGCGCTGCATTCAGTATAGCGAGAGCGAAGTTAGGCGCCTTTTGGCTGAAGACGACGGCCGTCCTGACGACGGAACTGCCGGGAGCGCGGCGAAAAACCTCGACTTCGCCCGCATATTTCGACCGTGCGTAGACACTGAGCGGGTTCGGACGATCCCACTCGTCGTACGGACGACTGTCTGATCCGTCGAAAACGTAGTCCGTTGAAACATGGATCAGGTCGGCGCCGAGCGAGCGTGCGGCGTCGGCTAGGTTTCGCGGCCCGATTGCGTTGACGCCGAAAGCCTTGTCGGGATCTTGCTCGAGAGCGTCGACCGAAACGGCTGCCGCCGCATTGACGATCAACTCGGGGCCGACAGCGAGCATCGTGTTCATGACCGCCTCGTAGTCCACGATGTCGCAGTCGCTCGATCGCAAAGCGGTCACGTCGTCGGTCGCAAAATCCGAAACCAGCGAAGAACCGAGCTGACCGGTCGCCCCGAATATCGCAATACGCATGCTCACTCCAACAATATGGCTTACATTTTCGTCTGGCCGGGAAACGATCGACCTCATTCGGACCGCGTCCCAGGCGAACCGTTGTCAGGTCACCGGGGCATCTGCACCCAGCGTCACAATTACATCGACCAATCCCGTGTCGCCTACCTCGAGGATGCCCAGCCCTAGTGCCAGAGCCACAGACTCGGCCTTCTCGCTCAAGCCCGTACCGTACGCGATCGTGGTTACGTCGGCCCTATCCGTGTCGCCGATCTCAGAGACTCGGTAGCCCGCCGCCTCGAATCGAGCCCTGGTGGATGCGGCAAGACCTGCTTTGCCCGAGCCGTTCAAGATCGTGACCGTCACTTCTGCGGGATTCACGCCTTCGACGAGCAAGTCCTCGGGAACCTGACCGGCTGCCTGCCCACGAAGCCGAGCCAGGACTTCCCGCGCCTCGGGCGCCAGCTCGACAAAGGCGACACCGTCTCGGTTCGTATTGACGACGGGCAACGCTACGAACTCGACTCGATCCGGAGTAAGAGGCGTCATGTCCCTGTAAAGGTTGATGGCCGTATTGAGATCGAAGCCTTCGTCGAGCTTTACGTAGTCTTTTGCGATACTCGCGTATTCGTTGATGTTCGCGATCGCACCCGGGCCCGAGATCTTCGCCATCATCTTCTGGATGAACTCCTGTTGGCGCTCGATGCGGCCAAAATCTCCCTTGCCGTCACCGACCCATCTGCCGTCGATGAGATCTTGCCAATTTCGTGAGCGGACGAGACTGAGCGCCCTTTGTCCTTCGAGGACGTCACATCCCTCTTCGAAACGGAATCTGAGTTCCGTGTCGCGAACATCGTTCGGGAAGCAGTATTCGATCCCTCCGAACGCATCGACAATATTGCTGAACGACTCGAAGTCGAACTCCGCGTAATGATTGATCTCGAGTCCGGTGAGGTCCTCCACGGCATCGACAAGACCTTGGGGACCATCGGCGTAGGCCTCGTTGATCTTGGCGAATCTTCCACCGCCGAGATCGACCCTGAGGTCGCGTGGAAGAGAGATGACGAACGATTTTCGCTGTTCGGGGTCGACGTGGATGACCATGATCGTGTCACCGCGCTGGCCGCCAACGTCTGAAGTGTCGCCGACCATGGCGGCAATATCGGGGCTGAGCCCTTCGCGGGTGTCGGAGCCGACGACCATGAACGTCGTCGGCTTGCCGGGTTCGACCTCGGTGAGATCGATCTCCTCGCTGCTGATGCGCGGGATAGCCTCCCACGCTTGTTGCGCATATACGTAGAGCCCACCCATCGCGCCCGCTGAAAGTATCGCGACGACGACGCCGGCCACGGTTGCGAGGCGAATCCAGCGACGCGCCTTGTAGCGCTGTGCCCTGATCGGGCTGGTGGCGCGCGCGTCGGGCCCCATGTTTGCTGCAATGCTCGTGTGCGGCGTGTCGACGCGAGCATCCCACACGCCCTGGCCCGAAGTCGGCCCAGGCACGAAGTCGCCAGATGCGCCGATCAGGCCTGTTCCAGCCGGTGGCGGCTGCGAATTTGGCTCGGCGCTACGGCGCTGACGCTGAAAACGTTTGGAATGCTTGCCGACGTATTGGTCGTCCATCCGTGTTTGAACTTAGCATCTTCATCGTCGAATAATGCCCACATTCGACTGAAAACGACCGGCCCGATGCCGATAGAGTGAACGGAGATGAGCCCCATAGACCCCAAAGTGTTGGACGTGATCTCGCCGTTCGCGGTCGTAGATGGTGCGGTTGTGCCGACGGAAAAAGCAACGGTGTCTGTCTTGGACCGCGGTCTGCTGCGCGGCGAAGGAGTGTTCGAGACACTCCGGTCCTACGAAAGTGTCCCTTTCGCTCTCTCACGCCACATCGCGAGAATGCGGATGAGCGCAGACGCAACCGGAATCCGGCTTCCTGACGATCAGACGTTGCGCGATGCGGTCACCGCCGCCAACAATGCGAACGAACTGACAAACGCTCGATTCCAACTGACCGTCACGGGAGGCTCGGGCGGGCCCGCTCCGGATCCGATCGGGCGGCCCGAACCCACCACAATCGTCATCATGAGCAAAATTCCGCCACAGCCGGCAGTGTCGAGTGTCAGCGCAGTGACTCTCCCCTGGGTCCGCCATGAAGGCGCGGCACTGACCGGTGTCAAGCCCACGTCGTATCTCGACCATCTCGTCGGGTACCGCTGGGCTCACGACAATGGCGCGGACGAAGGCCTTTGGCGTAACAGCGCCAACGAGTTCACCGAGGCGACCGGATCGAACCTCTTCGCGGTAATCGGCGGCGTCGTGGTCACACCGCCGCCCGAATCGGGTTTGTTGCCAGGAATCACCCGCAATCTCATGATCGAACGCTGTGCCAGCCGCGGTATTACCGTTGAGGAACGTCCGCTCACCGACGATGACATTCACACCGCCGACGAGTGTTTTCTCACGTCAACGACAAAGGAAGCCGTTTCCATCGCCTCGATCGACGGATTCACGATCGGTGGCGGGTCCCGCGACTTCGTCGACGCGCTGCTCGACGACTGGGAGCAATGGGTCGTTTCCAATCCCGACCCCTGACGCCGCATCTCGGACCCCGGCGGGCAGGTGCTCCAGTTCGCCGAAGCTGATGGCTCAGCTCAGCCGCACAACATCAATCGGGACTCTCGGAGGCCGGCTCGATATCGACGGTGACGACACGCTTGTCTTCGAGTTCAGCGACCCGGAACCGAAAGCCCGCCCCAACGACTTCTTCGCCAACGCTTGGCAACCGCCCGGCGAGTCCGATCACCAAACCAGCGACGGTCTGCCACTCGCCTTCGGGAAGAGGTTTGTGGAGGAATGAACTGAGTTCCGATACCGGCATCAGCCCGTCGACTCGCCATCGTCCGGACTCGAGTTCGCGGGGTGAATCGAAATGGGACTCGCCGTAGCCTTCGATCTCACCGACGAGTTCTTCGAGCACATCCTCGATGCCGACGACGCCTGCCGTACCCCCGAACTCGTCGACCACAATGGCCATCTTCGAACCCTCGCGACGCATCGTCCGCAACAGATCGTCGATACGTTGTGTCGCGACGCTCGTGGGCAGTGGGGTTGCCAACGCGGAGACCTTCGGTGGCGGCGACTCGGCCGCAGCGCCGATCAGGTCGTGAATTCGCACCACGCCGAGGATGTGATCGGCGTCGGCATCACTGACGAGAAGGCGGCTGTGCGACATACCAACGGCGGTCTCGAGCGCCACATCGGCGCGAGTGTCAGCCTCGATCGAGGTGATGTCGACACGAGGCACCATGATCTCTTGAGCGGTGCGATCGCCGAAGCGAAACGCCCGCTCGATCAGCTCGCGATCAGAGGCCGTGATCTCCCCCTCCTTTGCCGCCGTCTTCGCCATACCGCGCAGTTCGTCTTCGGTAACGGTCGGACTGGGTCTTACGGCCTTGCCCGGCAGTTGCAGGTCGGCGAAGGCTACGAGAAGTATGACGATCGGACGCAGCGCGAATTCGCATATCCGGATCAGGCGCGATAGCGCCAGTGCCACACTTGTCGAGTTGCGGACCGCGATCGTCTTCGGGATGACTTCGCCGTAGACGAATAACACCAGCGTGACGCCGATCGAGGCCGCTGTTGCCCCCAAACTCTCGAAGAAAACGTGTGCGATCACGCCGGCCAGTGTCGCCGAGCCGATTTGGACGAGGAGTTCGCCCAGAAGAATCGCATCGAGGACGGGGCTGAAGCGCTCGAGAAGCTTCAGCATCCGTCGCGCCCGCTTGTCGCCACCGTTCGCCAGAGCCTGGACCCTCACATGCGAGACCCGTTGCATCGATGCCTCGGAGGCGGCCAAGAACGTCGCCATAACCAAGAGCACGACCAACACGACGAGCAGTGGCAGCTCTTTGTACAAGGTCGTCATAGCGCCAATTCCAGCACACCCAAACTCAGCGCCGTTCCAACGACACGCTGAATGAGATCGATTGTCGGTGGATCCAGCCGAAGCCTGTAGCGTGTCAACCGAAAGCGCTACGACCAATACGGTGGAGCCGACGAAATGGGCCGTGCAAAGAAGGCTCGCAAAGAGCGGGAACTTCAACGCGGCAAACAGCGGGCGCTGGAACGGCTCCTCATGAGTCTGCGAACGTTCGTGCCCGGCACGTCGGTGCTGTTCGCGTTCTTGATCGCGGTGCCGTTCAAGTCCGGCTTCGTCAAGATGAGCATCCTGGACCAGCGGGTGTACTACGCCACCTTCGTGTTGTCTGCTATCGCGACTGCATTGCTCATCGCTCCGAGCGTGCAACAACGTGTGCACTGGCAGATCCGCAAGAACTTTGGATCGCGCACCGTCCCGCTCAACGTGCTTCTCATGACCGCCAACATCGGCACTCTTCTGATGGGTCTGGTGATCGTGTTGTCGGTCTACCTCATCTCGGATTTCATCTTGAGCTTTCCTGTGGCCACGACCGTGATGATCGTCACCGCGGTGTTCGCGGCGACATGTTGGTACTTGCTGCCGCTCATGGTTGAGCGGCGCCATCGGTTCAAGGCGGACGACGCGGTGACGCCGCTACGGCCTGACCCTGCGGCGACGGCCGGCGAAGCGGGCGACGGCCGGAGCAAGAAAACCGACGGCGACCGCGCTGAAGATGACCTCGAGGAGCGCCAGCAGCTTGCGCTCAGGCACCTTCTCCAGGGCCTGCGCACATCGATCCCGGCCGCCGGCATCATGTTCGCTTTCATGTTGACGCTACCGTTCCAATCGAACTTCGCACTCGTGACACAAAGCCACAACTCTGTGGCTTTCTACGCGACGTTCATCACCGCCGCGTTCGCGATAGTGCTGATGACGGCGCCGAGCGTCCAGGAGCGTGCTCATTGGCTTTGGTACAAGAACTTTGGCGCGCGCTTGCTGGCGCTCGATGTGGCGCTGTGGTCGGCCAATGTCGGTACGGCGCTGCTTGGCCTATCGATCGTCGGTGGCGTCTATCTCGTCTCGGACGTCCTGTTCGGCCCGGCGGCGAGCGTGCCCACTGCCGTTGGCGTAGCGGTGGTCCTGTTGATCGGCTGGGCGGTGCTTCCGATCAGAATCGCGAGACGCCGCGAGCCCGAGTTTGCCGACGCGGCCGCGTCGCTGAATCCACCGTTACTCGATGATCCGGCTGGCCGCGGTCCATCGGCATCGGCCGTCGAAACACACACACGCGAAATGTCGGAGCAGGAACTCGAAAATCATCAGCAAATGGCGCTCCAACGACTCTTGGAGGGCCTGCGAACGTTCGTACCCGGTACGACGGTCATCTTTGCGTTTCTTTTGGCACTGCCCTTCCAGTCGGGTTTCAGCGAAATCGGCGCAAAGGACATAGGCGTGTTCTACGTGTCGTTCGTCGCGGCCGCGTTTGCGACGGTGTTCCTCGTGGCGCCCAGCGCCCACGAACGCTCTCATTGGATGCGCCGCCGGAACTTCGGAACTCGCACGCTTGCGCTCGATTTTGCCCTCTGGACCGCACACATCGGGACCGTGCTCATGGGCATCACAGTCATGGCGGCGGTCTATCTCGTGACGAGCGTCGTATTCCGCAACAACACCCTCGAGCTAGCAGTCGTTGTCGCCGTCGGCGCCACGACGGTCGCCACCTGGCTCACGTTGCCGCTTTGGATCGAGGGGCGCCGAAACCCCGGTTTTCGCGATGCCGTCACGCCGCTGCGGGCCCCGCCGCCAAGCGCTGTGCCTGCGAGTACCGACACGTCGACCAAACATGGCCCCGGCACGAAGTCACAACCAAGCCTCGAAGTATCTCAGCAACTCGCACTCCGCCAACTCCTCGCGGGCTTGCGCACGTTCCTGCCGGCTGCCGGCATCATGTTCGCCTTCCTTTTGGCCTTGCCGTTTCAGTCGGGCTTCGCGAAGATCAGCATGGCCGACAACATCGTCTTTTATGTCACGTTCATTTCCTCGGCGCTCGCGATGATTCTGCTCGTCGCTCCCTCTGCCCAAGAGCGAATCCACTGGGCTCGCTGGGGGAGCTTCAGTTCCCACTCGCTCGCACTCGACGTCGCTTTGTGGAGCGCGAACGCAGGCACGGTCCTCGCCAGCGTCACGATCGCGGCAAGTGTCTATCTGGTCTCGTCAGTCGTCTACGACCTCCCGGTGGCGATCGTAGCCTCTTGTGGCCTCGTGGCCGTCGCTCTGTTCATCTGGACTTGGCTGCCCTCCTGGCTCGAAAAAAGACGAGCGTCCGAACTCTCCGACACGGCGACGCCAATACGGCCCGATCCCCTCGTTGCCAGCGGCGCGCCGACCGCCACGCACGTCGCCACGGCGCACATGACGCCACATTTCAAGCGCGGACGACGCAAGGCAGCCAAACTCGAAGACAAGCAACAGCGGGCATTGCAGCAACTCAACGAAGGCCTACAGACTTTCATACCGGCGACGACGGTTCTGTTCGCATTCTTTGTGTCACTGACTTCGCAGTCACGATTCGACAAGGTCGCGTCGCACACAGTCGCGTTCTTCATCGCCTTCACCACGTCCGCATTCGCGACGATCATGCTGACGGCCCCCACCGTCCACGAACGCATCCATTGGCTCAGATTCGGAAACTTCGGCGCTCGCACGCTCGCGCTCGGTATGGCGCTGGCGATCGCGAACATCGGGACGCTACTGATGGGCATCGCGATTTCGGCGTCGGTGTACCTCGTCACAGCGGTCATGTTCGGCGTGTCGTCCGCCATCGCGGCGCTTAGTGGCACAGCGCTCGTCGCGATCTCGAGCTGGCTCACGATCCCGACGTGGATCGAATGGCGTCGGGAAGGGCACGCCGCGTAGGGGCCCGCCCCGACTCGCCAGACCTCTCGGCCTCCGGTACGTTGAAATGCCGCTTCATCACACGGCGTCGGGCAGTGTCAATATTTGTTATACACTGTTGTGAGGCGACCAGATCCGGCGGGTTCCGATGACTCCAGACACCAATAGCGTTGGCCCTCGTCATGGGACAATTCCGGCCGATTCGCCGTCTGCATCGACCACATCTGGCGATGGCGGCACGCCAGACCGAGGCGGCAATCGTGAATCGACCTGGGAAAGCTCATTGCCCAATCCGGTCATGACCCGCAGAAGACGCATGGGTAAGCCGCTCAACGAAACGTTGCATCTACCGATCGACACTCCGACTCTGCAACTGGTCGATCGACACGCCAAGCAGCGGAGCCGCAGCGTCGGAAGTTGGATACGCCAAGCGATCCGCAACGAACTCGCTCGTATCGCCGAGCACTGCCACGCGACGAACCGTGACATGAACCGTCGCGAACTACGCCGTCTGCGTTCCTCACTGACCGAGATCGCCGTCCTGCACACCGACACAGAAACTCTCCAGATAGTCGAAAAGCAAGCAAAAAACGGAAACTGCTCGGCCGAGACCTGGATCTATCAAGCCATCCGCCACGAACTCAACTATGCGTGAGGGGCGAGAATTTACACGCCTGATTCCGCGGGAATGTCGCCGCGTTTGACGGCTCGTTTCGGTAAGGTTCCAAATCGCCACGCCGCCGACGACGCCCAGCGCGATTACGCAGACACAGACGAGCAAGCTCAGCTTGGCCATTATGCCCCAGCGCACGGGACCAACCCCTCGAACGACGCGTTTCTGGATGGGTTCGTCACTCGAGTTCGCCGAAGCTGATCGACCGGCTCGACCCATCGGAAAGTACGACAACGAGCGAGCCACTCGCTGAGATGTCCGCAGCACGTCCCGATATCGTTTCACGGCAGGTCGCGACCGCCACTTCGCGGCCGACAGTCACGCACCGGCCGCGATACGCTCCGACGACCGATGCTGCATCGGCCGCCAAAGACTCGCACTCGGCCTGCACCCGATCGAGGACTGCGTCGAGTAGTTCGTCCCGCCCGACCGGCCCGCACAGCTCATCGAGTGACACGGCCTCCCGCCTGAGCTCATCGGGGATCGACACTCGGCCGAGGTTGAGTCCGATCCCAATCACGACGGCATCTACACGACCGCCGGATCCCGTCGACTCGCATAAGATTCCGCCGAGTTTTCGTTCGTCAACGAGGACGTCGTTCGGCCAGTCGAGATCCACAACGACGCCGCAAACATCGTGAATTGCCTGCGCAACTCCAAGACCGGCGGCAAGTGGAATCAACGGCAGCTCTGTGGATCCGATCGACCACGCCTCGGGGCGGACAAGCGCCGACACCAGCAGCGCCTTGCCGGGCACATCGCTCCAGGTGCGTCCGAGCCTTCCACGTCCGCCGGTCTGATGGTCGGCCGTGACGACAAGCCCGTCAACGGCCCCGTCACGCGCCCGCGAAATCAACTCAGAATTGGTCGAACCGATCTCGGCATACGCTAGCAGCTCGTTGAACCGGCCTAGCCTCGTCGTCAGTCGCGGCGAACGTTCTCGCTTCGATCGGTCCACGTAGGGAAGAATACAAGTTTGCAGCCGCGCGCGGTTCGCTCGGAGCGACCGACTAGACGACGCAGCAGCCAGCGTCCCAGGAGTATGCGTGCCAGGAGAATGCATGTTCGACAAGGTATTGATCGCCAACCGAGGCGAGATCGCTATCCGAGTCATCCGGACGTGTCGCGATCTCGGAATCGCGACGGTTGCCGTCTATTCAGATGCCGACCGCTCTGCGAAACACGTGAAGATGGCCAACGAGGCGGTCCACATTGGTCCAAGCGAGTCCGCTGCTTCGTACCTCGATGTCGACAAGATCATCGGGGCCGCGATCGAGACCGGTGCGCAGGCGATCCACCCCGGCTACGGATTTCTCTCCGAACGTGCCGACTTCGCCCGTGCAGTTGACGATGCCGGGCTCGTTTTGATTGGCCCGCCTCCGGAGTCGATGGAGCAGATGGGCGAAAAGGTAGCGGCCCGCAAGACGGCGATCGCAGCCGAGTTCCCGATCGTGCCGGGCACGACGAGCGAGCTACGTAGCGTCGACGACGTGATCGAGTTCGGCAACAACCATGGGTGGCCGGTCGCGATCAAAGCCGCCTATGGCGGAGGTGGACGGGGGCTCAAAGTCGTACAAGGTCCGTCGGGCGCGGCCGACGGCCTCGAAGGTGCTCAGCGCGAGGGGCTCTCATACTTCGGCAGCGACATTTGCTACGTTGAGCGCTATCTGGACAACGCCCATCACGTCGAGATTCAGATCCTCGCCGACCGATACGGCAACGCCGTCGCAATCGGCGAACGTGATTGCTCGACGCAAAGACGCAACCAAAAGCTCATCGAAGAGTCGCCCGCCGTCGTGATCGATAACAACATGCGAGGAGCGATGTATGCCGACGCCACTCGCCTCGCTGTATCGGTGGGATACGTAGGCGTCGGAACAATCGAGTGCCTCGTCCAAAACGACAAGTACTATTTCCTCGAAATGAACACGCGACTCCAGGTCGAGCACTGCGTGACCGAAGAGGTCCACGGCATCGACCTCGTCGAAGCACAGCTTCGCGTAGCTTCAGGCGACAAACTCTGGTTCAGCCAAGAAGACGTCGTCGCCCGTGGTCATTCGATCGAGTGTCGAATCAACGCCGAAGATCCATCGACGTTCATGCCAACGCCCGGCAACATCACCGAATACCACGCCCCGTCAGGGCCCGGCATCCGCGTCGACGCCGGTTTTGGGTCCGGCGACGAGATAAACCCGTTCTACGACAACCTCGTCGCAAAGCTGATCGTGACCGGCGACAATCGCGATCAGGCGCGGCGACGCGCCCTGCGAGCGCTGCGCGAGTTCGAAATCGGTGGATTGACGACGAACATAGCGGCTCACCAGTCGATCCTGCGCTCCGATGACTTCGCGCGGGGCAGGGTCACCACACGCTGGGTCGAGACCGTCTGGACGCCACCCCCGGCCGCGCCCACGACGCACGATAACCACGACGCCGACCCGGGGACGCCCCGGCACACGGGGACACCCCGGCACAACCCCGAGCGGCGTTCGGTCACAGTTGAGGTCGGAAACCGGCGCTTCGACGTGACCGTGTGGGCGCCCGAGTCCGGGTTCGGCGCCCGGCCTTCGAAAAGCCAAAAGAATCCAAAACGACGCTCTCGGAGCCGTTCGGCTGCTTCGTCCGGCCCGCCCGGCGCGGTGACCGCCCCGATGCAAGGCACGGTTCTCGGCGTGAAGGTCGAAAACGGCCAGACCGTCGAATCCGGCGATGCCCTCGTCGTGATCGAAGCGATGAAGATGGAGAACACCATCACGTCACCGGCCGACGGCGTCGTGAGCGGTCTCGCGGTCACCGTCGGAGACTCGGTCGGCGCCGGCCATGTCGTTTTGGTCATCGAATGATTCCCGCATTCGAACACGCCGAAACAGCGCTCCTCGTCGAGCGACGCAAGCTCACACGTGACGAGGCGGTGTCGGTTGCTCATGTTTGCCTCGATGAGCTTCCGGCGCTGATCGCGATTGCACACCGTGTGCGCCTCGAATGGTGCGGCCCCGACGTCGAACTCGAAAGCCTGATCAACGCCAAGTCCGGAGCATGCTCGGAAGACTGCGCCTTCTGCTCTCAGGCAGCGCAATTCGACGCCGACATCGACGTCTATGCATTCCTCGATCTCGACGAAGTGATCGCAACGGCACGCGCGACGCTCGATGCCGGAGCAACCCAATTCTGCATTGTCGTAGCGGTGCGAGGCCCCAACGAACGCCTACTGAACCGAGTCATCGATGCCGTACACGCGGTGAGAGACGAGACCGGGCTCAAAGTCGCCTGCTCGCTCGGTCTGCTCGATCGACGCCAGGCCGAGCGTCTCGCCGCGGCCGGTGTGCATCGTTACAACCACAACCTCGAAGCGCCGCGCGCCCGCTTCGACCAGATCTGTTCGACACATACGTGGGATGACCGGGTTGCAACCGCCCGGCTTGCTATCGAATCCGGAATGGAGCTGTGCAGTGGCGGAATCATCGGCATGGGCGAGACGCTCGACGACCGCCTCGACCTAGCGTTCGAACTGGCCGAACTCGGCCCGGTCGAAGTACCGCTCAACTTCTTAGACCCGCGCCCCGGAACACCGCTCGCGGACGTGACGCCGATCAGCGGGCGTGAAGCCCTTCAAGTGATCGCACTGTTCCGGCTCATCTTGCCTGACGCTTGGATACGGCTCGCAGGCGGACGCGAAGTGGTTCTCGACGAACTCCAGGCCATGGGCATGTACGCGGGCGCAAACGCCCTGATCGTCGGCAACTACTTGACGACGACCGGGCGCTCGGCCGACGCCGACCTCGAGATGCTCGAGACTCTCGGAATGCCGGTCGCCGGCGGCGACGTCGGAGAAGGACGCTACGTGCTGGCCGCCGACGGCGCCTACAGCCTGCCGCCCGACAATCTGCCCTCGAAAATCCCGCTCAGGGTTACGGGGCGCTGACGGCCAACTTTGGGCGGATGCGCTCTCAGCGCATGAACACCGAGCGCTGCGCCGCTGCGAACGCTCGACAGAGGTCGGTCATCTCGTCGCTGACCCGGGGACACCCCGGCAGCACCCCGAAGGACGAGCGCAGCGTGGCGGAATCGAGTCGCATGAGATGCCGACGTTACCCCGATAGACGGCGACAACCGGAGACCTCGAGCGGGATATGGTGAATAACTTGCAACAGGATTGCGTTGACAGTTCCGATGACTAACATAACGATGATGTCTATGACTATGCGCACCAAGACTTCTCGCCCATCCGGGCCTGGCTCGTCTATTTCGCCGTGCGCATTCGACACAGCCGGTTGGCTGCTCGGCGCCTACGTACCCGGCGCGCTCTGTATGCGCTGACCAGCCTCACGCATCGACGCGTGTCGTTGGTCGAGCGATCTTCGCTCAGAACGCCCCTATCACTCACATTCACGTAGGATACGATGACAGCAACATTGACCGCCCCGGTCTTCACGATCGACGACATTCCCGCACTGAACGCAAAGCTGGATGGCGCCGCTGCGCATGACATCATTCGCTTCGCATATGAAACCTTTGGCGATCGTCTCGTCATGGCCTGTTCATTTCAGGACATGGTCATGCTCGACATCGTGTCGAAAGCCGCCCCAGACGTCCGTGTGTTCACACTCGACACCGGTTTCTTGTTCAAACATACCGAGGACACGATCGCGCGGGCGCGCAAACACTATCCGCAGTTGGACATCGAGGTCTATCGCCCCGACCAAACCATCTTCGAACAAGCCGACTCGCAGGGTCGTAGGCTCTACGAGAGCGATCCGGGTCTGTGCTGCTCGTTGCGAAAGATCGAGCCGATGGCGCGGGCGCTCGACGGCGCCGACGCTTGGATGACCGGGATCCGCCGTGATCAGTCGGCTGAGCGGTCGATGACGCCTGCCGTCGCCTGGGATCCAAAATGGAATCGTGTCAAGTTCGCGCCGATGCATGACTGGACGTCAAAAGCGATATGGGCGTACGCAGAGTTCAATGACGTCCCTTACAATCCGATGCACGATTGGGGCTACCCGTCGATCGGTTGCGCACCCTGCACGTCGATCCCGGTCGATGGCGACTCGAGGTCGGGTCGCTGGGCGAACACGGCCAAGACCGAGTGCGGACTGCATGCGCCGACCGAAGACGCTGTGGGCGTCCCCGGCCGTGTCGAACAGATCGCAGACCGGCCAACGGTTTCAAAGATCGATCTCGTGACTAAGAGGGCCGAGACATGACTCAGACGATCCGGCGCCCCGACACGACCGCCGACGTGGTCGTCGATTGGGACGCGGTGCCGGCCGACGAAGAAGCCGACGCTGCCGACCTCGCCAACTACATCTCGATGCGAGACGAGGGGCGCCTGTCTGAAGATGACTTCCGTCGCATCCGCCTCCTCAACGGAATCTACGGAATTCGCGGCGAAACGCGGCTTCAGATGGTTCGCGTCAAGGTGCCTCAGGGCGTGCTCAACGCGACCCAACTTCGCATGCTGGCCAAAATCGGCGAAGAACACTCGAGAGGCTTCGGGCACATCACGACGCGCCAAAACTTCCAGTTTCACTTGACGCCGATCGAGGAAACGCCCCACGTCATGCGGATGGTTGCCTCGGTCGGCCTCACCACTCGCGAAGCGTGCGGCGACGCGGTCCGCAATACCGGCGCCGACCACCTGTCGGGCGTTGGCCCCGATCAGATCTTCGACGTGACCCCGTGGGGGCGCGCCGTCAGCGACCACTTCCTGCGCAACTCGGCTGCCCAGCGCCTTCCGCGAAAGTTCAAGGTCGCGTTCAGCGGTACGGAAGCAGATCTCGGTCAAGCGATGATCAATGACATCGGGCCCATCGCCACACGCAACCCCGAGACGGGCAAACTCGGGTTCAAGATCCTCGTCGGGGGCGGACTCGGCGCAACTCCACACGAGGCGAAGATCCTCGAACCGTTCACACGGATGGAAGATCTGATACCGACCTGCGACGCGATCCTGCGAGTCTTCGATCACTACGGCGAACGCAGGAACAGGAACCGGGCGCGGCTCAAGTGGTTGATCGACAAACTCGGTATCGACGAATTCCGCGAGCTGGTTACGGCCGAACGCCGAGCAGTGCTTTCCGTAAGCGGCGTCAACCCGGGCATACCTGAAGTCGTGCTACGTTCCGGAGCCGATCGTGAGATCGAGGAGAGGCCCAGGGCTCTGCTGCCGCCGTTGAACGGCAGCCGGCGCCTCAATCAGTGGGTGAACACAAACGTCCTCGCAACGAAGGACGGCCGGTTCGCCGTCTACGCAACAATCCCGATCGGCGACATCACCACCACACAGTTTCTCGGTCTTGCCGATATCACGGACGACTTCGGATCCTACGAGGGTGCACAGGCCGACATCAGGATCACGAACCGTCAGAACGTGATCTTTCGCGGAATCGAAGCCGGACGCGTTTTTGCCCTTTGGGATCGTCTCGAAGCGATCGGCCTCGGCGATGCGGATGCCCACGCGGCGAGCGACCCGGTGTCGTGCCCTGGGGCCGACACATGCAACCTCGCGATCACCCAATCCAGCGGTCTCGCCAGAGCGATCCGAACGACACTCGACGCAGATGGGTTATCCGGCGCAAACGTGAACATCAACATCTCCGGTTGCTCGAACTCCTGCGGCCAACACCATCTCGCCGACATCGGCTTGTTCGGCCTCGAACGACGCATGAACGGTCGGTCCGTCCCCGGATATCAGCTCATGGTTGGCGGCGGGTTGCGTGAAGACGGTGCGAGTTTCGGAAACAAGATCGCCCGAATACCGGCGAAACGCGCTCCCGAGGCCGTCGCTCTGCTGATCTCACGCTGGCAAGCGGAGCGATCGAACGGCGAGGACTTCCGCGCATGGAGCGACCGCTCAGGCCGCGCTCGAGTCGCCGAACTCGTCTCAGGCTTCGACCAGATCCCGGCCTACGAAGACGACCGCGACCCCTACGTCGATTTCGGCGAGGTCACAGACTTCGTCGTGGAACTCGGCCAAAGCGAATGCGGGTAGGCTACGTATTCTTGGCGAGGCACACGCCTGCCGACCACACGGGAGAAACGTCACATGTTCACTCCGATTGAGGACCTACCCGACTCGGTCATCGGTTTCACGGCAAGCGGGAAAATCCACGCCGACGACTACAGGCAGACGCTCATCCCGGCGGTAAAGGACGTGATCTCGCGTACCGGCAAAGCGCGGGTGATCTTGGTTCTGGGCCCGGAGTGGGAGGGCTACTCCGCGGCCGCTATGTTTGACGATGCCAAGCTCGGCATCGAACACGCGAAAGCATGGGAGCGCTTCGCGCTCGTGTCAGATGCCGAGTGGATCAAACACGTCGCTACCCTCTTCGGCTGGATCGTTCCCGGCAGCATTCGGTCATATCCGTACGCCGAACTCGATGCAGCCAAAACCTGGGTTTCCGGCTGATCCACGGCTCGGGACAACGCAAGAACACAAATGCCGACGAAGAGCATCGCAAAGGTCGCGGTCCTCGCTACTAGAAACAGGCGACCTGACTTGAATTTGGCGGGGTGTCCGCGAATGGGCTGGTGGTCGGGGACGCGTGATCTTTTGTTTCCCCTACATGGCGACGGTTTGGGCGGGTTTCAGCCGATTTGGGCTTTGTCCCAGGTTTTGGTGTCGATGTCGAGCGCGGTGAGGATGCGGGTTTGGAGCGGGCTGCGGCGTGTGATGACGGTGACCTCGTTGTTGTCGGTGTCGAGGGTGACTTGGCGGATCCGGTCGAGTTCGCGGATCGCTCTTGGTGTCGTGATCGCCTGCGTTCCGATGTCGGGATCGGCGATGTCGGCATCGCGTAACGTTTTCGCGATGAGTCCCTCGATTACCGCCGCGTAGACACAGACGGCGATGTGGCCGCGGACGCGACGTTCGGTCCAATGTCGAATCGGCCGTAGATGTAAGAAGTCCTTGAGGGTGCGAAACCGCCGTTCGATTTGGGCGAGTTGCTGGTACGAGTTCACGATCTTCGCAGTTGACGCTTGGCTGGTGGTGAGGCTCGTGGCGAGGACGTAACGGCCTGCGAGACGCGCTTCGAACTCGAACGCGTCCTCGTTGTAGTGGTAGAGAAAATGGCCGGTATCGATCTCGACTTCGAAGAGTCGTGACACGCCTGATCGGCCGAGGATGCGTTGGCAGGCCCGGCCGATCTTGCCGGCATCTGCGAGACGGCCGGTACGCACACGACGTTCGAGCGCGAGAAGTTGATTTTCGGTGCGACCGACGAGTTCAGCGGTACGGGCCGTGTCACGCCGATGCCGCGCGGCTGAAGCAACGACGACATATCGGATGCCGTCGATGTCTACGTCGCATGCGGCCCTGCTCGATTCGGGGATCGCCACCCATTCTGCCGATGGCATGTCGGCAGCTTCGAGCGCCGCCTTGCAGGCTTTGTCGCGATGCAGACGCGTCGCGATGATGTGATCGAACCCGGCTGCCGATACGGTGTCGACGTTGTCGGTCGAGATCAGGCCACGATCGGCAACGACACAGATCCGACCGACACCAAACCGGTCCTGAAGATCGTCCAACACAGTTGGCAATGTCGACATGTCTGACGTGTTACCGGCGAACACATGATGCGCGATCGGGATGCCGTCACCTGTCGTCAACAGACCCAACACGATCTGGGGTCGGTCCGATCGATGGTCGCGGCTGTAACCGAACGCTTTGGACGGAAACCTGTCGGATGGCTCGGTCGATCCCTCGACATAGCTCGACGCCAGGTCGTAACAGACGAGACGTAGATCGAGGTTCGTGAGATCACACAACGCCGAATACAACCAACGTTCGGTTGTATCTTTCGTGTCGGCGACGCCGTCGAGGGCCCGGTAATACTGATCTGTCGATGGCGCAGCGAACCCGGCCGGCATGACCACGTCACTATCGACCCACTCGGCAATCCGCCGTTTCGCGCACGGGTCGATCAGCCGATTCGCGACCATCGCGAACACCGCATCGTCGAGCGCCAGGGCGCCACGTTCGACACCGACCTTCGCGAACCAGGTATCGAGACCGACACGCTCCCACATTTTGGCGACCGCTGCGACGCTACCGATCGCCGGCGCCGAATCGGCTGCCAACGTGGCGACGTCGACGCGTTCACGATCGAGATGGCTCTCCAACGCTGCAACGATCCGTCCCAAGTGTCCAGACCGTCATAACGCGGTTGCTTCACCGAGACGCAGCAACGTCTTGTGTCGAACCTTGCCCTCGACCCGCACCGATTCCACGATGGAGAGATACTCGTAAGACTTGTCGCCCCGCCGCCGCCGTGTCGTCTTCACGTACATACCACACACCATAAGGGCAAACGCAACCAGCATGCAAGCACGTGTCGGGTCTACAATTCGCCGAACGAAACGGCCGACCTTCCGCAAAACACCAGGTCACAGCGTCGCGACCACCCAAAAACGCTCAAAAACCGTCATGACCCGCCAAATTCAAGTCGTGAGCTCGCGTCGCGCCCATTCTCTTGGAAGCAGGACGGATCTGCCGATATACGTACTGGGACAGGAAGCCCGCGACGCCATAGTGCGCTGAATGCGGGTGACCCAAGTCGGTTAGAGTTCGAGGAGCTACGATGCATACTATGTGCAAGACGACAACGCACCGGCCGACAAGGCATGCCAACGGTCGTGAAACATGGGACGCGACTGAATCGAACATCGCAGCGCTGCGACGACTTGCAGGGAACCGGGCAACGTCGGCTGCTGTGCAGCGGCTCGGCGATGAAGCGGGCGACGTCGATGTCGTGCAGAGGTTTAAATGGTTCGGATGGTTCAGGCCGAATGCTCCGGTCGAAGAACCAGAACCTGTACCGTACCAAGACCTGTCGCTCATCGAGAAACTTCGTACCAAGTTGGCCGAGTGGGACGCGGACTGTGAACGCCGCGCTCCGTTTCATGGACTCGAGCCCGACGAGTGGAACGAGGCGATCGCGCAGAGCCAAGCCAAGACGCCAGAGGAATCCTTCTGGCATTCCTCTTATAGTGGTGACGACGCACGAAGCCTGAGCCGAGGGGCCGGTACGTTTGGCGTCGAGGACGTCAGAGAGGTCGCGTTCGATCCAAGGAACGCGCTCCACCAGATGCTCAATCTCCAGTACAGAGGGTTCCTCAACGCGAGGGCGTGGGTGAACGCAAATAGCCAACGGCGCGGCAAAGACATACCAACCCCGCTCAGCACCGCTCTCCGCGGTCACGCCCAGAGTCCGATCCTCGAGTACTGGGCAGGCCGCGTCTTGACCGCGGCCTATGCGATCTTCCGCCGTGACATATTTCAAACTCACGAGTGCCTACTCGTCGACCCCGACCGGGACAACCGTCCGTTGACGTCGACGCGCATATGCTGGGTCCATACATCTGAATTCAGGCCCGTCTAGTCGCGAAACCTCGCCGAGCGCCATCGGGTCGTGAACCTCACGACGAGAAACGGGCGAAACGAAGTTTCTTACGACGACGAATTGAAGCGCCGTTCAAGGCGCGAAACAATCGCGTCAGGCGTCAGCCCGCTGCGCTCGTGGAGCTTGGATGCGGAGCCATGGGGGAGGAATTGCTCGGGAACCGCGAATCGCTCGACCGGCGTCGCGATGCCGGCGTCTGCGAGCGCTTCGAGCACGCCCGCCCCGAATCCGCACTGGATCTCGTGGTCTTCAATGGTCGCGATGACCCGGTGGCGTTGGGCGAGGCCGGCCAGTCGTTCGTCGAGCGGCTTGACGAAACGCGCGTTGACAACGGCAGCAGGTATCCCCTTCTCGTCGAGGCCGAGGGCTGCCTTCTGCGCGACTTCGACCATGTTCCCGACGGCGAGAAGCGCTACCCCGCCGGGCGCCTCTTCGATCTCCCATTGGCCGATTGGAATCTGACGGGGCGGGCGCGGGTCGAGATCGGTCGCCGAACCCTTCGCGAACCTGATCACGAACGGTCCGTCGTGACACAGCGCGGTGTGCAGAAGATCACGAAGCTCGTCGGGGTTCGACGGTGCTGCAATCACGAACCCGGGCAGCGGGCGGAAAAACGCGAAGTCGAAGATCCCATGATGCGATGGGCCATCGGCGCCTGTGACTCCGGCGCGATCGAGCACGAAAGTGACCGGAAGCCGATGCAGACCAACGTCCATCAAGAGCTGGTCGACGGCGCGGTTCATGAACGTCGCGTAGATCGCTACGACGGGCCGCTTGCCGCCCATTGCGAGGCCACCCGCGAACGTCGTGGCGTGCTGTTCCGCGATCCCGACATCGAAACAGCGATCGGGGAATTCTTCGGCAAACGGTTCGAGCCCCACAGAGCGTTGCATCGCCGCCGTGATGCCGACAACGTCGGGATTTTCGCGGGCTTCGTCGAGCATCGCCTGCTCAAAAATCGAAGTCCAGGACTTCTTTCCCGGCTGCTTCGCGTTGATGGCGGCAGGAGCACGCCCTGTGTTTGGGTCGAATTGTCCAACGCCGTGCAGATGATCGGCTTGATCGGTTTCGGCAGGTTCGTAGCCTCGTCCCTTTTCAGTGATCAAATGGACGACGACGGGCCCCTCGATTTTGCTCGCATTGCGAAGGGCATGCTCGACTTGGCCTATGTCGTGACCGTCGATCGGGCCCGAATACACGAGCCCAAGAGAGTCGAAAATTGTCGGTTCGGCAACGAGTTCCTTGATCGAACCCTTGAGTCGGCCAAGCCCGGACGCGAGCAGGTCGCCCGGCCCCGCGAGACGGTGCAGGACATCATTGACATCCTGTTTCGCCCGTTGGTAGAGCGGGTCGATCCGCAGCCGCGAGAGATGTGCTTGTAGGCCGCCGACCGTCGGGTCGTAACTGCGACCGTTGTCGTTCAAGACGATCGTGACGTCGAGTTCACGATGGGCGATCTGGTTTAGGGCCTCGTACGCCATACCGCCTGTGAGTGCGCCGTCGCCGATCACCGCAACGACTCGACGGTCGATATGAGACAGCTTCAGCGACTGAGCCAGGCCGGCGGCGTACGAAAGCGACGTCGATGCGTGAGAGTTCTCAATCAGGTCGTGGCGGCTCTCTTCGCGAGACGGATATCCGGACAAACCACCGAGTTGGCGAAGTTCGTCGAACTGATCTTTGCGCCCCGTCACGATCTTGTGCACGTACGCCTGATGGCCGACATCCCAGATGATTGCGTCGTCGGGGCTGTCGAAGACCCGATGCAGAGCGATCGTGAGCTCCACCGCACCGAGGTTCGGACCGAGGTGCCCGCCGGTCTTGGCGATCTTCGCGACCATGAATTCGCGGATCTCTCGACAGAGTTCTTCGAGTTCCCGCGGACCAAGATCCCGTAGATCAGCCGGCGAAGAGATCGCGTCGAGCAACATGTAGACATCCTATGAGTCACTGGGATGCGTCACCCGTTCGAGCCGTCGTATCATTGACGGCTGGGTGCGACGAATCCTATCTGGCGAATCCCGTGGTCGCAACGAATCATAGGCTTCTGGACAGAATCGGAGATCAGAAATGACCGTAACGGCCACTTCCACGCCGAATCCGAACGCGATGAAATTCGCTGTCGGCAAACCGGTCGGAGGACCCAAAACATACACAGACGCACCCGGTGACGATGCCATGATCGATGCCATTTTCGCCGTTGGCTCGGTCGTTCAGGTCTTCAAGACCTCAGATTTCATCTCTGTCACGAAGCTACCCGGTGTCGATTGGGACAGCCTCATCGACGATATCAGTTCGGTTATCAAGCGCAATCTCGGCTGATCCAGTCCGTATTCGACCGTTGGCCCACGCTTTGGCTTGGTCGACAACATGGGTGGCGGCGTCTGCTGCGCCCTCGTCGAGTTCCGCGCCGTTGAGTAGAAGCACAACGACCGCTCCCGTCTCGCGGTTGAGCGCTGCGAACGACTCGTAGCCATGCGTGGCCCCCGTATGACCGACCCAGACCGAGTCGTTGCCATTCGGCAGGCTGATGCCGAGACCGTATGTCACGCCGTCGCCAGTAGCGACGCCGTCGAACATCTCGGCACGTGACGCGTCGCTCAACAGATCGCCTTTGATGAGAGCACGAATGAATGCACCGACGTCGCAGCGATCGCCCTCGATGCACCCGGTGAGAATATCCGGTGTGCCTTCGTCCAAATAATCCGGCATGCCGCTGGTGTGACGCAGCAATTCGCGCACCGTAACCGACTCGCCATACGGCAAGACTCCCGGTAACCAGCGTTCGACCGCATCGTCGAGTGAGAGCCGGCCCTCCTGCGCAAGCTGCAAGATTATCGTCGCCACATACACTTTCGTCACGCTCGCGATGTTGAACAGAGCGGCTTCGGCCACGCCGCGCGCTGCAATGAACGTCGTCCCGTCGCCGCGCTGAGCGTAGAGAACCCCACCCGGATAGCCCGCAGCGATCACGGCGTCGAGGCCGGCTTCGAGTTCGGGGTCGGTCACGGTGGTTGGTTTCGTGGAACGCGGGGTCGCGGTTTGTGTTGGATTGGGCGTAGCGTCGGGAACGGTCGCCGCCGTCGAACAGGATGCAAAGACGAACGCCACACCGGCGAAAATCGCAGAAAGGCGCATGTAAGGCTCATACGAAAATCTTCGCTACACGACCGAGCGCAGGGGTCGCCATCAGTCTTGCGGACTCCGCCTCGATCGTTTCAGATCACTTCGCCGACGCTTGTTGTCGAGTCGACGCCGCTTGGCCGCACGAGAAGGCGACGTCCGAACGCGTTTCGGCTTCGATGCGAGCGCTTTGCGGATTTGCAAACAAATCGCCTCTTGGGCGAGCTTGCGGTTCTGTGTTTGCGACCGGGTCGCGGACGAGCTGGACCGTAATGTCGGGCCGTACCTGTCTCTGAGCCTGTCCGCCTGTCGTGATGTCAGGCCGACTATCGCATCTACCGGGACGGAGGCGTGTGCTTTGGTGCTCGACCGGTTGGCGTGTTGTCCCCCGGGTCCGCCGGACGTGCTGAACGCCCAGGTGATCGTGTCAGGATCGATGTATACCGAGGCCGTCGCGTGTACCAGGCGGCGAGCGCGGTGTGGGGTCTCTTCGGTGGGCATCGAGCGTTGCTCAGCTCAGCCGCGGTCAGACGACAGCTCGGCGAGGATCTCGGCGCCGTCTTCGGGGCCTTGGGCAACGATCCGGTCGCCCGGTTCCAACGCGAACTGCTTGCGCGGCCGATACCGCCATCGCACGCCTCGCTGAACGGCGAGAACGTGCATTCCTGTCTCCGTGCGTAGCTGCGTCTCGCCGAGGGTCTTGCCGGCGAGGAAAGATCCGGGCTCGACGACGAACTGGACGACGATTTCGTCGGTCTCGGCGAGCGCTTCGGCGACGATCGGATGCAGTTCTTCATCGTGTTCGACGAGCCAGACCATTTCTTGCGCGGCGTCGGCGATCCGCTCGACCGCCTCGCCGATGTGGAGCAGCGCCCGAAGGTCGACCGGATCCATTTCGCTGCGACCCGCGGCGAGCACCCAGCCCTCGAGTTCTTCCTTCATCTCGTCGGTGCGGTCTTCGAGCGACACGACTTCGGCCGCAAGACCCTTGTCGTTGAGGATCAGAGCCGAATACGCCAGGCCGACGGCGACTTCGGTCAGGTTCTTGAGTTCGACGATCAGGTCGACGGCCGTTTCGAGGTCACCGCTCGGCTCCCACATCGTCGGTTCGATATCGTTGGCAGGCGCTCCAAGCATCACCCTGAGGCCGAGAACTCCGTCTTCTGAACCTTGCACGTAGAGAACGTCCGAATCGTGGATCACCTGGTCGGCATCTGGGTCGAAGATCCACTCGACGTCTCGCTTGATCGCTATGACCCAGAGCCCGGTATGCCTTGGTATAGCGAGTTCTCGAAGCGATCGTCCCGAGAACACTGAGTCTTCGCCGAGCGGAATGCGGCCGACTACCTGGTCGGCGTGCCGAAGATCCTCGCGAAGGTCCCGTGGAACGCCCATGCGCTTGAGCACGACACGCGCTATGTCTTCTGCCGCGTCGCCGATCGCCTCCATAGCAGTCACCACTTGCAGGATGCTCACGAAATACTCGGCATCGTCAGGGCTGCGCGCCGCGAGAAGGCAGAGTTTGCGAATCTCGAACACGGCGACTTCGAGATTCGCTTCGAGATCGATCACCTCGCGCGCAATCTCGCGGTCGTCATAGGTGATGGCCGCGAACGCTAGGTCGACCATGAGTTCGGCGGCGTCCTTCGCATCGATGAAGAGATCCTTGATGTTGCGTTTCATTTCAGATGACTCCGGTCAGGGCCAATGCGAGTGCGAGTACGCCGAAGAAATCCATCGCCGACGTCACGGCGGGTATCCCGTGGTTGTCTGGATCGAGTCCGAAGCGAACCGTAACGACCGCGGTGTAATAACCAACGAACAACGCAATTGTGGTCGCGATCGTGCCGGCGGCAACCACCACCTCGAGGACCATCACGAACCCCGGGGTCGTTGCGCCGGTCAAATACGCAATGCCAGACGCTAGCACGGCCATCACGGGAAAGATGAACAAACCGTACAGAAACACGAGCGTCGAGTCGAGAAGCGCCATCGGGTCGGGCATGATCCGCGGATCCACCGTGCCGAGATGGATCTTCGTGGCGAGGCGGCTCACAAATATCGACCCGAGGGCGCCCACGGCGCTTAGAAACGCCGGCAGCACGACCAGAAAGATGCTGAATTCGATAAAGGTCTCGATCTCGCCCTCGACGAAAATCCCGGCAAGCAGATTGAGAATCGCAACCGCCGACAAGATCGGCAAACTCTCAGCGATGATCGAATGCGTTGGTCGGTTCGTCCGGCTCAGCCCGTACACGATCGCAGCGGCCCCCAAAGCCAGCGAGACGACGCCGATCCCGAGCGGGACTGCAAATCCGACAACAGCGAGACTCGCGAGCGCGAGGAACGGAATGCCGATGACGTCGCCGACCACCATGATGATCGGCGCAACCACAGAATCGAGATCCCAGTCGAAGCGCCGCGCAAGCCAAACCACCGCGACGGCCGCGGCGCCGACGACGACCGAGGTCGCCAGGCCGCTGAGCACCGAAATCGTGAGGAAAGCCCAGAGCCCCATCGACGGCCGGCCAAGCATGAGGCTCAATACCCACGCCATGAGGCCAATGACGACCGATTCCACGATTGTGAGCACGACAACGGCACGGCAATTGTCGGCGAGCACCCCCTTGCGGAGATCGAACTCGAACGTACCGAGGTGCATCGACGTACCGATACGGCTCCCCATCGCACCGAAGATGTTCCCTCTGATGCCGATCGCGGCCGGAACGAGCACGATGAACCCGGGAAAGCGCTCGAGCACGCCGGTGATGGATGCGAGGATGACGCCGCCGACGAGCCCCGCGAGAGTCGCTATCGTGAACGCAGTCAACCCGACAGCGATCGTGCGACGCTCCGCGTGCCAGTGGCGACCGACGCGGCCCGCCGCATTGCCCGCCACACCCAGCGGCCAAAGTAGTTCCCATCGCCGTCGACCGACGGTTTGCCACCGCGACTTCCACCTCTCGTCGGGCTCATCGTCGTCACGATCCGAATGTCCCGCATGCTCGAGATCGTCCGAACGGTTCGCGTCGGCCAATCGGTTCGCGTCGGATCGATCTACGTATGGGCTCGGAACCGGCGGGATCGCGTCGTTCGGGGGGGTCGCGTCGTCGCGGTCATTCAGCGGCATCGGTCAGCGACTCGACGAGTGAGGGATGGACGTTGACGCTTTCGACGACTTGTCCGACGGTGAGGCGTGCCCGAACCGCGAGCGCGATCACGGCAATCAACTCAGCGGCGTTGCGCCCGACGATCGAACCTCCGAGCACTTGGCCGGTGAGCGGATCGGAGAGGATCTTTACAAAGCCGGCCAAATCCGCCTCTATCAACGCCTTCGGATTCGCGGAAAAAGGGACCTTCGTCACCCGAATCTTGCGTCCTTGACCGAACGCATCAGCCTCGGCGATGCCGACATCGGCGATTTCGGGGTCGGTGAAAATCGCCTGGGCGACCGATCCGTAGTCGATCGCCTCGCTCGACTGGCCGGCAACGTGGCGCCCAACCATTCGTCCCTGAGCGGCGGCGAGCGAAGAAAGCGGGAACTTGTCGGTGATGTCACCGGCCGCAAAAATGCCCTCGACGTTCGTCGCATTGGCCGGGTCCACGCTGATGTGTCCGGTGGTGAGCATTTCAACGCCTGCGGCCGACAACCCCAGTGATTCGGTGTTGGGCACAGATCCGACCGCGAGCAGCGCATGCGACCCGGTCACCGACCTGCCGTCTTGCATGTCGACCCGAACGCCGTCTTCACTAACGTCGATCGAGGACGCTCGCGCGCCCTTGAGAATCTCGACCCCGCGGTCGACGAGAGCCTCTTCGAGCGCGTAGGCGACTTCTGGATCTTTGCCGGGGAGCACGTGCCGTCGGCTCGCGACGAGCGTGACCTTCGACCCGAGTGCTGCGAATATGTGGACAAACTCGACGCCGGTCACTCCCGATCCGACAATGACCATGTGTTCGGGGACCGCGTCCAGCGAGTACGCGTCGCGGCTCGTGAGCACGCGCTTGGCATCGACGGGCGCCCAGGCTGGAATCCGTGGCCGCGACCCGGTTGCGAGCAAGATCGCGTCGGCCTCAATCAACTCGTCGGCGCCGCTGGAGTCGGCGACACGCACCGTGTGATCGTCGAGGAGTTCGCCGGCGCCATCGACGAGTCGGACGTTCTGGCTCGACAGCTCGCCCGTGATGCCGGCGTTGAGCGATTGCCAGATCTCTGTGATTCGCTCGGTCACTCTGCCCATATCCACAGTTGATCCGGCGAGTTCGACATCGAGGCCCATATGCCGAGCCCGGCGCACCGAGTCGAGCGCGTTTCCGACCGCGACCATCGCCTTCGACGGGATGCAATCACGCAGATGCGCGCTGCCGCCGATCAAATCGCGTTCGATCAACGTGACGTCCGCGCCGAAGCGCGCCGCGGCCGATGCCGCCGAATTGCCTGCCGGGCCACCGCCGATGATCACGAATTGCATGTGCAGAAGCTACCGCACCCGCAGGCACGACTGGGCATGCCGGAATCGCCGAGTTCGAATATTTATGGCTCGCGGACGATCCAGCAACCAATTTGAGACGAATTAGCAGTAGACTGGGGACGAAATAGCGACTGAGCATGGACGATATGGCGACACAATACCTGTATCCAAGGTTCGTAACCGACCAAATTCGTGCGGCGTTGTCCGATACTCCCGTCGTGGCGGTCAACGGAGCTCGCCAAGTCGGCAAGAGCACGCTCGTTCTCGAACTCCTCAGCACAACCCTCCGAGATCGAACCCAGTTCGTAACCCTCGACGATCGAACGCAACGCGATGCAGCGATGAGCGACCCAATTGGATTCGTGAGGCGTGAAGGTCTCCTGGTCATCGACGAGGTCCAACGTGTTCCCGACCTGCTACCTGCCGTCAAGGTCGAGGTCGACCGCGATCGGCGGCCGGGGCGCTTCTTGTTGACCGGATCAGCACGCCTACTCGCCGTGCCGGAGATGAGCGAGTCGCTTGCTGGACGCGTAGAGATCATCGATCTCTGGCCGTTGTCCCAAGGCGAAATCTCGCGACACAGCGAGCGCTTTGTCGACGCTGCGTTTCGTTGGGATCCGGCTCTGTCCACTCGGACCGACATGACGAGGCCCGATTACATGCTGCGAGTATGCGCCGGCGGGTTCCCGGAGCCACTAGAGCGCGTCGGCCGGCGACGCAAGTCGTGGTTCGCCAACTATTCAACGACAGTGCTCGAGCGCATGGTGTCCGACATCGCACACATCGACCGCCTTGCCGCAATGCCGCAGTTGCTGAGACTGTGCGCGGCCAGGACGGCGAATGAATTGAACGTGCGCGACGTAGCCTCAGACCTCGGCCTGCCATACAGGACGGTCGGCGCCTACCTGACCCATCTGCAAGCGACCTATCTGGTACATCTGTTGCCGGCGTGGTCGCGCAACCTCACAAGCAAGGTCGTACGGCGACCAAAGGTGCTGATCACGGACACAGGACTTGCCGCGTACCTGCTCGGCGTCGATGCCGACGCTCTAGCAGACATGACCGCACCGGCAGGCCCGCTCCTCGAAACATTTGTCGTCATGGAGTTGCGCAAGCAACTCGCCTGGGCCGATGTCGACGCGACAATGTACCACTGGCGCGACCGCGGCGGCGCAGAAGTCGACATCATCCTCCAGACACCAGACGGCGGCGTCGTAGGCATCGAAGTAAAAGCGTCGAGCACCGCCCGTACCGATGACTTCCGCGGGCTACGCATTCTCGAAGACAAGCTGGGTGACCGTTTCAAAGGTGGGATTGTGCTCTACACAGGCGGCGATACGGTGCCGTTCGGCACCCGCCTCGCGGCAGTACCGGTCGCCGCGATCTGGTCGGCGGGTTGAGGATCAGGCGTCGACGGCAGTGGGTCGCCCGGTTCAGCGCTTGCGATACGCCCCGAGAATCGTACGCGCAGCAGCAGGCGGGAGCACACGTCCCGCTCTCACGTCGTCGGCGAGACCTGCGACGCGAGAATCCTCCACCGAGTCCGTCTCGACATCTTTCGCGACCGACTCGCGGATCTCGGACCAAAGCCATCGTGACAACTGGTCGCGGCGCGCAGCATCGAGCGATCCGTCCGATTCGACGACTGCGTAGAACTCATCGATGACTGTGCCTACGTCTCCGACGCCGGCGCCTTCCAACGCCGACGCCAACATGACCTGAGGAGTCCAGTCACGGCGCATCGAGCGCATGAACGTGAGGGCATTCCGGTAGTCGGCTGCCGCACGCTCCGCCACGTCGAGCAACGCCCCGTCGGCCTTGTTGACCACAATCAGGTCCGCGATCTCGACTATGCCACGCTTGATGCCTTGCAAGTCATCACCTGCCGCCGGCGACAACAACAGCACGAACATATCGACCATGTCGGCGACGGCGGTCTCCGATTGCCCAACGCCAACGGTCTCGACAAATATCGTGTCGTAACCTGCCGCTTCACAGACGAGCATCGCTTCGCGGGTACGTCGCGCTACCCCGCCGAGCGTCTGACCCGAAGGCGACGGACGGATGAATGCAGCCTGCTCGCGGCCGAGGCGTTCCATTCTCGTCTTGTCACCGAGAATCGACCCTCCGGTCTGAGCGCTCGACGGATCGACGGCGAGAACTGCGACTCGCTGCCCGTCTGCGATCAGCGCCATACCGAGCGCCTCGACAAACGTCGACTTGCCAACCCCGGGGGCGCCGGAAATGCCAATCCTGCGCGCTCGACCGGTGTCGGCGTAGAGCAGCTCGACCAGCTCTTCGGCTGCGCTGCGGTCGGCGGGGCGTGTTGACTCGACGAGCGTTATGGCGGCGGCAAGCGCCGGTCGCCCACGCGCTCGGACTCCCGCTGCGAGTTCGGTGACCGACGTCACCTGTCGCGTCGCTCGCCGAGCAGATGCAGCACTTCACCCGCGGCTTGGAGAATGTTGGTTCCGGGCCCGAAGATCGCGGCGGCGCCTGCTCGGCGCAACTCGCCATAATCCTGTTGTGGAATCACGCCCCCACACACGACCAGAATGCCCGGGGCGCCTTGATCGCGCAGCGAGTCGATCAAGGCAGGGACAAGCGTCTTGTGGCCTGCCGCCTGAGAAGACACGCCGACGACGTGGACATCGTTGTCGATCGCATCGCGAGCCACTTCTGCGGGCGTTTGGAACAGCGGCCCGACGTCGACGTCGAAACCGAGATCGGCGAACGCCGTCGCAATCACCTTGGCGCCCCGATCGTGGCCGTCTTGGCCGAGCTTCGCGACGAGAATTCGCGGTCGGCGACCTTCGTGCTCGGCGAACTCGACTACCTCACGTTGAAGTTTCCCGAACTCCTCGTCATCTTCGAAGTGGGATCCGTACACGCCCGAGATGCTCCTGATAGTCGCGGTGTGACGCCCGAAGACCTTCTCCATGGCGTCAGATATCTCACCGACGGTAGCTCGTTCACGTGCCGCGTCGATCGCGAGTTCGAGCAAGTTCGCATCGCCGTGCGCTCCCTTCGTGAGCGCGTCGAGCGCATCGCTACAGCGGATTTCATCACGGGACGCGCGGATCGCTTCGAGTTTGGCGATCTGTCGGGTGCGCACATCCTGGTTGTCGATGTCTAGCACTTCGAAGTCGGCATCGGTTCCGTCGGGCGGACAATACTTGTTCACACCGACGACGGTCTCGTCGCCCCGATCGATCCGAGCCTGTTTGCGTGCGGCTGCGTCTTCGATCCGTAGTTTCGGCATACCCGATTCGACGGCACATGTCATTCCGCCGAGTGCCTCGACCTCTTCGACGAGCTTCCACGCTTCGTTCGCGAGACTCTGCGTGAGGCTCTCGACATAGTAGCTACCGCCGAGCGGGTCGACGACGTGGCGGATGCCCGACTCTTCGGCGATGACGACCTGCGTATTGCGCGCAATCCGCGCAGAGGCGTCGGTCGGCAACGCGATCGCTTCGTCGAAGGCGTTCGTGTGGAGGCTCTGCGTCCCGCCGAGCACGGCAGAGAGCGCTTCGAGCGTCGTACGAATCACGTTGTTGTACGGGTCGTGCGCTGTGAGGGAGACGCCCGAGGTCTGGCAGTGTGTCCGCAACATCGCCGATCGCGGATCCTTCGGCCCAAATTGCAAGATCACGCGCGACCACAACAGTCGTGCTGCCCGCAGTTTCGCTATTTCCATGAAGAAGTTCATGCCGATGGCAAAGAAGAACGAAAGACGCCCCGCAAACGCGTCGATGTCGAGGCCGCGGCCGATCGCGGTGCGCACGTATTCGAAACCGTCGGCAATCGTGAAGCCGAGTTCTTGCACGGCAGTCGAGCCCGCCTCATGCATGTGATAGCCCGAGATCGAGATCGAATTGAACTTCGGCATCTGCTGCGCACTGAATTCGATGATGTCGGCGACGATCCGCATGCTCGGCTCGGGCGGATAAATGTAGGTATTGCGAACCATGAACTCTTTGAGGATATCGTTCTGAATCGTCCCGGTGAGCTCCGCTCGGCTCACGCCCTGTTCCTCACCGGCGACGACGAAACACGCGAGGGTCGGAATAACCGCCCCGTTCATCGTCATCGACACCGACATCTCGGCGAGTGGGATCTCGTCGAAAAGGATCTTCATGTCTTCGACCGAGTCGATCGCAACGCCGGCCTTGCCGACGTCGCCTGTTACGCGTGGATGGTCGCTGTCGTAACCACGATGCGTGGCGAGATCGAACGCTACGGACAACCCCTTCTGACCGGCGGCAAGATTTCGGCGATAGAACGCGTTCGACTCCTCGGCCGTCGAATAGCCGGCATACTGGCGGATCGTCCAAGGACGGTTCGCGTACATCGTCGCCCGCACGCCCCGCAGGTACGGGTCGAAACCTGGGAGCGTATCGACTGCTTCGAGCCCCTCGAGATCGGCCGCCGTATAGAGTGGAGCGACTTCGATGCCCTCGGGCGTCATCCAGTTGAGATCACTCAACGGCCTGCCACGAAGTTCCTTGGAGGCAAGGTTCTCCCAGGCTTGCGTACCTTCAGCTCGTTCGTTCATGTCAGAATGCTATGTGCGGCCCCATTCCAGAGTACAGCGAGGACGCACTATCGGTTGCTTTGCGTCGGCACGACCGACTTGACCCACGCCTCGAGGTCGTCTTCGGACCGAGTCTGGGTCATGACCTCGCCGGGGCCGGTGAGTTCGACGACGAGACCCTCACCGGAGAGGATCGTCGACTTCCATCCGCCAACCTTGCGAACATCGTATTGCACGCTCGCGTCGAACGCTACGACGTGACCGGAATCGACCGTGATGCTGTGTCCGGCTTCGAGCGTGAAGCGGTCGAGCGCCCCGTACGACGACACGATCATGTCGCCCTGGCCCTCGCACTTGAGCAGGAACAGCCCCGACCCACCGAAGAACGATTTCGCCCCGCCCCATTTCGTGTCGAACGACACATCCATCTCCGACGCCATGAATGACCCTGATCGAACGAATATCCTGCGCCCGGGTTCGAGATCGATCGTCGCGATGTCACCCGGTAGCGTCGGAGCGACCTGGATCCATCCGCCTCCTACGCCGGCGGTGAACGTGTTCATGAAGAACGACTCGCCGCCGAGGAACGACCGCTTGAACGCCTTGCCAATTCCGCCCGTCGCCTTCGTCTCGATTTCCATTCCGGACGACATCGCGTTCATCGCGCCGCCCTCGACTCTGACCTGCTCGCCGGCGCCGAGCGTCAGCGTCGCAACCGCAAAGGAAGGCTGGTGGGTGATCTGCGTCTCCATTTGGATGACTCCGTTTGTGGGTTTTGTCGGTCGATCGGAAGGATTTGAACATCATAGACGGCGAGCCCAACTCGCCTGTGCGATCAGCAAATCCAGGCGGCGACGACAGTCACGAACGTGTCGAGATCGTCGAGTCGGTCTACGTTGGCCACGACGGCGCCATCGTCGACCTCTACGTATTCATGAACGAGAATGTTCCGAAAACCCATTGCGCGGGCAAGCGAACTGCCGAGTTCACGATCGATCACGCCATGGCGTGCCAGCATCACAATAGCGTCGGCGTTGCTGTCCGGAGCTGCCCAGCCCTCGCTCACAGCGATGTGATGCGCAACACGCGCACAGCCTTCGAGCGCTGTGATGAACTCGTATTTCATCGCGGCTAGGAACGTGGCGTCGTCGGCATCGGTCGACTGCCTCCGTAGGTTCAGGTCACGGAGTGTATCGACATCCGTGGTCACGCGCTCGAGCAAACGTGCAACTCGTTCTTCATCGACCATGCGCTACAACCTCGAGCCATTCTCGTTTGCGGCGCACCATTGCGTCGCGCTCGTCGAGGTAACGCAGACGCGTGTCCGCCTGCCATGCGACTCGTTGCGGCGGAGCGTCGTCGAATAGCACGACTCCAGACTGAGCGACACGGCCGGCCAACCAAAGCGGAGCAGTGTCGAGCACTACGAGGTCGACGTGGGGTGGTAACAACACGTCCCAAGAGTTCGGTGAGTTTTCACCCCACCAGGCCGCGACATCCGTGTCGCTGTTCGCAGTCGCGGCGCCGGTTGTCTGGCTACCAAAGAGGAATGCGAACTTCGCGCCGGCGTCCCTGAGTGCTCGCCCAGCCTCGCGCAACACGATGTCGATTGCCGCCTCATCCATTGTGGTATCACCCTACCCGCCCGGCAGCTACTCGACGCTCCATGGGACGTCACTCACCAGCCGATCACAGATGCCAACGCCACAACCTGCTTGTCGACGCTTCAGCCGATCTGGTTGGATGCTCTCTCGGAATCTACGACAGCCATTGAAACGAACGATGCAGATGGGCGATCCCGCACACGCTACGCCGATACACCGACGCCAGTATTACGGCCGACGACGCGGGACGATCTGGGCACTGTCGGGCTGTGCGGCAGCGGTTGTCATCATCGCCGTCGCCGCGACGGTTGCAATTGTGTCGGGCGCAGACACGCACGTCGCTGCTGAAACGGTGTCATCGGGCGGGGCGCCCGAATTGTTCTTGCCGACCACCACGACATCGCCCCCGCCTACGTATCCCGATCAGTCGAAACAACACGCTCGTACCGTTCAAGAGGAACGCGGCACGACGTTCGCCGCCGACGCCAAGGTCGCCGCAATCACAATCGACGACGGTCCTCATCCGACTTGGACGCCGCTCATCCTCGATGTATTGAAGGAAAAGAACGTCAAAGCGACGTTCTTCGCCGTCGGGCAAAACGCGCAGATGTATCCGGAATTGATACAGAGAATCGTCGATGAAGGCCACGTCTTGTCGAACCATTCGTGGTCTCACGAAGACCTTCGAGGTCTCTCGGACCAGCGGTTCGCCGCCGAGATCGACCGGATGTCGGAGCTGATAACCGGCACATACGGGGCGTCGGTTCAGTGCGTGCGAGCGCCCGGCGGCGATGTCGACCAGTCGGTGATCGACCGGCTTGCCCAACGTGGACACACGACGATGCGCTGGGACACGAGTACCGGCGACTTCCTCCGCAAAGGCGTCGACTATCAGGTCGGTGAGGTCATGGCGCGACTCCACCCCGGGTCGGTGATTCTCATCCACGACGGCGGTGGTGACCGTTCCCAGACCGTCGAGTCCCTGGCGCAGATCATCGACAAGATCCGAGGCGAGGGCTACGCGTTCACCACAGTTTGTGGTCCACGCTAACAATTCTGCCCGGCTCGACTCGCTCGACCGGATCGCCAACGAGCCAATCGTCGATTCCTGCGGTCGCGTGAACGAGTCCATCTACGTCGACGACGATCGCTTCCGCCCCGAGAACTGCGGTCGACTCCAGCGCCTCGTCGATATCCGAAAGGAACGCCGACTTGGCGAGCACCTCGGCGCGCCAGCCTTCATCGGCGACGACCGTCGCCGACACGATTCGACTCTGCGCGGGGCGCCCCGTACGCGGGTCGAGCAGGTGGTGCATCTCCGCCCCGCCTCGCGTCCAGCGCCGCCGTGACGATGTCGACGTCGCCACTGCCCCGACGTGGAGATCGAGGACGGCGATTGGGTCCCGTTCGCGGTCGAACGGGTCGTCGATCGCTATGTTCCACCCACGCAGGGGCCCGGCGCCGATAAGGCGCAGGTCGCCGCCGATGTTGACGAGCGCTCCGAGCGCTCCGGCGCTGTCAATGCACTGGGCAACCAGGTCGGCGGCGAGGCCTTTGCCGACGCCGCCGGGGTCGAATCCCGACCCGTACGGCAACGTGACCGACGAGATGTCTGCGCGAAGTTCGATGTCGGCCGCCGTCGAAACGAACTCGGACTGCTCGACGACGGGCGCCGACGCCTCCACGTCTCGAACTTCGCCGAAGTCGCGGTCGTAGCCCGAGTCGACGATCGCTTGAAGCATCGTCGGGTCGAACTTGCCGCTCGTCATTCGCCATCCTTCGATCGCACGGTCGACGAGGAGGTAGGTCTCGGCCGAGACGATGTTCGGCGCCCCGTCGTTCTCGTTGAGTAGCGAGACTTCACTCGATTCGAGGAATCTGCTCCACCGACATTCGAGAGCGTCGATCTCGGCCTGAGCGAGGTTGAGGATGTCGTCGGAGCCGTTGCGCACGCAGACATGTATGTCCGTGCCCATTGCGCGGAATCTGCGCTCGTTGATCAAACGTCAGCTTCCGCCAGAGTTCGAGCCGTTGTCGTTGTCGTTGTCGATCCAGCGGGACTCTTCTCGGGAGTGGGCGACGGAGTCGATTCGGTCGTTGCACTTTTGCAGCCCGCAAGCGCCAACGCCGCGACCGCACCGGCGCCAATTGCCAGACGTGCACGCATGTTGTTCCCCCTGTGATCGATAAAGCGGTTATGGCCAATCGTAGATCGGCTCGAATCACGCCGGAGCCACGCCGCCGTTGCGTGCAAGTACCGTCGCCAACACCGTTCAGGCGCGCAACAGTTTGCCGGTGCGTAGATCGCGCACGATAAAATACTTCGCTTCGGGATGATGAGAAACGATCGCTGCCGTCGTCTGCTCCGGGTCCCATTGGAATTCGTCGCTCAGCGACACGCCAATACGTTCGGGCTCGAGCAATTTTGCGACCTCGACCTGTTGGCCGAGATCGGGACATGCCGGATATCCCCACGAGTAGCGGCCACCGCGGTAGCCCTGGCGGAAGATCGACGAGAGCTGCGGGGCATCGTCTTCGGGGAATCCCCACTCGCGGCGCATCCGCGCGTGCCAGTACTCCATGAACGCTTCGGCCATCTCGACGGACAGGCCATGCAAGTACAGATAGTCCTTGTATTGGTTTGCCGCAAAGAGTTCCTGGGCTGCCTGCGTCGCTGCCCGACCCATAGTCGCAAGAACGAGCCCGACATAGTCGGCTTCGCCCGACTCGACCGATCGGTAGAAGTCTGTGATGCAGAGGCGCTGTTCGTCGGGTTGGCGTGGAAACTCGAGTCGGGCGAGTTCGCCGTCGGTGTCGGGATCGAAAACGACGAGGTCATTGCCATCTGCGCCAACACGCCAGTAGCCATATACAATGGCGGGCGAGAAGATCTTGTCACGTTCCGCCCTCGACAACAGCTCGCGCATCGCCGGGCGCGCTTCATTGTCGATCAGGGTCTCATATTCGGACGCTGATTTCTTTCCGGGGACAATTCGCCACTGGTTGCGGAACAGCGCCGTCTCGTTGATCCACTCGGCTATGTCGGCAATCGGGACGCCCTTCACGACTCTCGCACCGAGAAACGGTGGTTCGTACACAGGATTGTCGGTCGCAACGTCGGACCGTACGGTCGAGAATTCTGGTTTCGTGTCTGGCGCTGTGGTCGGCGCATTCGTTGGCCGTCCGACCGGCTCGCGGCCCCACGCCTCGTCGAAATCATGCGAGATGATCTTCTTGACGGTGTTGAGCCCCTCGAACGCGTCCTTGCCGTAGAAGACCCTTCCTTCGAACTCTTCGCGCAGATCGTGTTCGACGTAGCGTCGTGTCAACGCTGCTCCTCCGAGCAATATCGGAAACTCGTCGGCAATACCGAGTTCGTTCATCTCGTCGAGGTTCTGGCGCATGATCAGCGTCGACTTCACCAACAGCCCAGACATGCCGATCGCGTCGGCGCCGACCTCGCGCGCTTTTTCGACAATCGGTTGCAACGGCTGTTTGATACCGATGTTGTGCACTTCATAACCGTTATTGGTGAGGATAATATCGACGAGATTCTTGCCGATGTCGTGAACGTCGCCCTTGACCGTTGCGAGTACGATTTTGCCTTTCGCCCGGCCTTCGACACGGTCCATGTGTGGCTCGAGGTGTGCAACGGCGACCTTCATCGTCTCGGCAGACTCGAGCACGAACGGGAGCTGCATTTCCCCTTTGCCGAAGAGTTCGCCGACAATCGCCATGCCGCCGAGCAGGGTGTCGTTCACGATGTCGAGCGCGGGACGCGTCTCGAGCGCTTCGTCGAGATCTTCGATCAGCCCTTCGCGGAGCGCATCGATGATGCGTCTCTCGAGTCTCTCCTCGTTCGGCAGGCCCTCGAGTTCGTCGACGGCGTGTGTCGACGAACTCACATCCTCAAATGCACCGAGTAGCGCCTTGAGCGGATCGTACTCAGGATTTCCAGGCTCGCCTTCAACGCCCCGACGGTCGTAGATCAAGTCGAGGCAGATCTTGCGGTGCTCGTCATCGATCTTGTGGAGCGGGACGATCTTCTTTGCGTTGACGATCGCCGAATCGAGCCCCTTCGAGATCGCTTCATGCAGAAACATCGAGTTGAGCACGTGGCGGGCGGCCGGATTCAAACCGAAGCTCACGTTTGACACTCCGAGCGTTGTGAAAGCACCCGGGATCTCGGCCTTGATCCGTTTGATCGCCTCTAAAGTCGCTATCCCGTCTCGGCGCAACTCGACTTGTCCTGTGGTGAGCGGGAACGTGAGCGCGTCGAAGATCAGATCCTCGTTGCGAATGCCGTGCTCGGCGGCGAGCCCTGCGATACGATGCGCAACCTTCATCTTCCATTCGACGTCGCGGGCCTGTCCGTCTTCGTCGATGCACAAACACACGACCGCCGCTCCGAATTTGCGCGCGAGCGGGAAGAGATGGCCGGGACGGCCCTCTGGACCGTCTTCGAGATTGACCGAGTTGATGATCGCGCGACCACCGATACAAGCGAGCCCCGCTGATATGACCTCCCATTCGGTCGAGTCGAGCATGAGTGGCAATGTCGACGCCGTGGCGAGCTTCGAAATCAGCTTCGCCATGTCGGCAACACCATCACGACCGGTGTAATCGATGCAGACGTCGATCAAATGGGCGCCTTCTTTGACCTGGTCGCGTGCGACACCGACCATGCCATCCCAGTCATCGGCGCCGAGTCGCTCTTTGAACTTACGCGATCCCTGCGCATTGGCCCGCTCGCCCATCACGAGAAATGAGGTGTCTTGATGCAGAGTCACAGGCGAGTACAGGCTCGTGACTGATGGTTCCCATGGCCGAATCTCGCGAGCCACAGGCGCTCGGCCGCCAACCGCTTCGACTACGGCGCTCAGGTGTTCGGGCGTCGTGCCGCAGCATCCGCCGACAAGGTTTACGCCGTGCTCGCGCACAAATGTCGATTGCCACTCGGCGAGCTGAGCCGGTGTGAGGTCGTAGACGGTTTCTTTACCCTCTAGGCGAGGCAGGCCGGCGTTTGGCAGAACACTGATCATCTTCGGCGAGTACTCGTTCAGATGCCGAACGTGTTCGACCATCTCGGCTGGGCCTGTCGCGCAATTGATCCCGATCACGTCTATGTCGTAAGGCTCGAGCGCTACGAGAGCTGCGCCGATCTCGGTGCCCAGGAGCATCGTGCCGGTTTGTTCGATCGTGACCTGGACTATGACCGGGACACGTCGCTTCGCCGATTGCATGGCTGCGAACGCTCCGGCGAGCGCCGCTTTCGTTTGAAGAAGGTCCTGACATGTTTCGATCTGGAGCATGTCGACGCCGCCCGCGAGCAAGCCCTCAGCTTGTTCTCGATACGAACGCTCGAGGGTCGCGAAATCGATATGGCCTAGCGACGGGAGCTTCGTCCCAGGGCCGATCGATCCCGAAACGAAACGTGGCTTGTCGTGAGTCGAAAAATCGGCTGCAACCGAGCGTGCGATTGCAGCCGCCTTCTGATTTATCTCGAACGTCTTGTCACCAAGATCGAATTCGGCAAGAACGATGTGATTTGCGCCGAACGTATCCGTCTCTACGACGTCGGATCCGACCTCGTAGAAAGACGCGTGAATCTCAGCCACGACATCGGGACGGGTGAGAACGAGCATCTCGGTGCAGCCCTCGGCACCGTGGTAATCGTCTTCGATCGACAGGTCGTAGTTCTGAATCGACGTGCCCATTCCACCGTCGAAGACGAGCACACGTTCTTTCGCATGGCCGATGAAATCCAAAGTCGTCAGCCCCTTGTGGTGTGCGAAGAGTGTCGGGGCTCGACATCATCCAGCCTGGATGGAACCCGCGCACTTGGCATACACGAAGTCGAGACAATAACGAGTCTAAACGAAGCGCCGAGCCGCGTCATCAGATTCGTCGTCGAAATACACTGAGGCGGTCCGACAACTCTATTTGATCGGCTACGGTGAGATGTCGTCGATCGCCAGGGTAAAGGTGCGCCGAACCAAGTCCATACGAATAATCGGTGCAATCGCCGCATCGGCACTTCTCGCAGCTTCGTGTTCGAGCGGCTCGAGTTCGGGCCCGTCCGTGTCGGCGAACTTCTCGCCCGACGCGTCTGCGGGCTTCACCTCGATCAATGTCGCATCCGGCTTCAACCTCAAGATTTCCGTCGGCCTGGACACCAGCGTGAAAATCGACGCAAAAGGCATATCGCAAGACAAGATCAACGCGACGGTCGCAGACAACGTGCTCACGCTCAGCGTCGAGCCGGGATCGAACGCCGTGAACGTCGAGTTGAACGCCACCGTCACGGTTCCGACACTGAGTTCGATCACGGCATCTCAAGGCTCGAGCATCACGATCGACAACGGCCCGCTGAAAACGGACCAGCTCGCGATCGACCTCTCGAACGGAAGTTCCTACAACGGCGCAATCGACTCACCGCTCGTAACGATGAAGGCGTCCGAAGGCGCCCAATACACGTCGTCGGGCACCGCCACTTCTCTAACTCTCACGGCAGAAGAGGGCGCTACGTTCGATCTCGCGAACCTCAAAGCCGCAATACTCGCCATCGACCTCTCGGGTGGCGCGAACGTCACCGCATCGGTGTCGAAGACGATCACCGGCACACTCTCACAGGGCGCAACGCTCAAATACACCGGCGACGCGACGTCGACCGCTGAAGTATCGGGCGGGGCGCAGGTCACCAAAGGCTGAGCGACGTCACTCCGCTGCCTTGAACAGATCGGGTTCGAGATAGATAACGAGTTTCTGGATCGCTCTCTTGCCATTCTCATTCATTCGCGGACCTGAACCGGCTTCGGTCAAGCGTCGGGGGCATTGTCGAGGCCGCGTCTACGCGCCATTTCGATCAGTCGAGTCGACTCGCCGACGTCGAGGCGGTCGGCCTCTTCGACGAGCATCACTGGGATGTCGTCGCGAACCGGGTACTTGAGCCGGCTCTGCGGACAGAAAAAGAATCCCTCTTCTTCGAAATAGATGAGCGGCGCCTTGGTTTCTGGACACACGAGGATGTCGAGAAGGGTGTCTGAAATAGCCAATGTCATGATCCTTCGGTCGCCGAGTCAGGCCACGTTGCTAGCAGGATGAGTTCGACGCGGTCGAGCGATCACCAAACGCGATAGCCGAACGCGATAGCCGAACGCGA